>ERZ1673743.147-NODE-147-length-120816-cov-17.598248_pt1 | contig 120816 bp, 122 predicted proteins | sample MGYA00580197_ERZ1673743 | MGnify/ENA primary metagenome ERZ1673743 (study PRJEB41218, sample SAMN15661795) | gut metagenome | host: Homo sapiens | place: Canada: London | collected 2015-08-20/2019-03-30 | study: EMG produced TPA metagenomics assembly of...
AATCAGATATTTTCAGACCGACCGAACTTTGACACGCATCGTTTCTCCCCCCTTATATAAAACATACACGGGCGATACCTCAATCTCCCCTTCATTACTTTGGGAATATGATTTGTCCCATTTTGATTGGTGGAAATCAAGAAAGATTGTGGTCCAGCGTATCATTGAGAGAGGATGGCTGAAAGATTTTTATGCAGCGTTCAAATTATATGGCGGCATAGAAGGATTCAGGGAAATAATAAAGGAAGTTCCCAGCTTGTCGGCACGGGACATGAATTTTGTTTGTGTGGTCTTTGATCTTAAAAAAGAGGATTTGAAATGTTACACACGGAAACTGTTGCGGGATCAACACTTGAACTCCTGAAGAAGCTGGAGGCCGAGAATGCCATGTCGGATTTTAATCTGGCGGGCGGAACCTCTTTAGCTCTGTATTGAGGTCATAGGATCAGCGTGGACTTGGACCTTTTCACGTCGAAACCGTTTGATACGAAGAAAATGGAAACATTCCTCCGGGATAAATATGGTTTTCGTTCTGATTTCATGGAAAAGAATACATTGAAAGGCACCATAGATGGTGTTAAGATAGATTGTATTACCCACTCTTATGATTATCTTGAAAAGCCTTATACCGAATCAGGAATAAGATTGTATAGCATGGAGGACATCATCGCTATGAAACTTTCCGCCATCTCTGACAATGGTTCACGGCTGAAAGATTTCATTGACATAGCTTTTCTTTCCACCCGTTTCCCCTTCGGCTTGATGTTGAGATTATATGAGCGCAAGTTCCCCGGATCGAATGTCATCAGACCTTTCAAGGCCATTACTTACTTTGATGACATAGACTTTGAAGAGGATATTGTTATGCTGAACTGTAAATTCGATTGGAAACTTATTGAAAGAAGATTGGTCGATATGACCAAAATCCAAAATAAAGTTTTTGAATCTTTTCCGCTTCCCTTAAAAGAACAGGAACCTCGGTCAGTGGTAAAAAAGGGTATTCACAAACGAGGTTTAAAAAGATAAATATTCAGACATAAATGGGGACGATAATTTTTATCGCCCCCACTCGAAATATCCTCTGATTAACTTGTAACCTTCAAATACATTGCTTACCTTTGTGTCAGAGAGATATTTGAAATTATGCAGAACAATGCAATCCGTAGCTGAACTTCCGCTACTTTATCGTTACCAGATTCTTTTAGAAGGCTTTTTAATTCTTTGTCTAAAAAAACAAAAGCAACTATTCCCTTTTACAAAAATTGGTTACCTTCGCCATGAGGGGACAGGTACCTGCGGCCACCGCATTTCAGGACATCCCCTTCCTGAATGGTGAACAGAAACTATATTATCAACCGAGGAGTAAAAAATGATCTGCATGAACAGGTATAGGTATATTAGGGCCTCCGGCCCTTCCGGGTTTGTATGCATCCTGCGTGAGGGCAGCTGGTTTGACAGCGGGTGCAGCAACGAGGAGTACATGGTGAATTTCTCCGGGCGGTACAGGGAACTGCACGAGGTGACGGTGAGGACCGACACGTCGGAGCACTCCATGGGCGACCTGAAAAAGTACGGTTACATCAAGGATTGAGAAGCCCGCTCCTTTAATTGTTATGCACCCTGCCGGTTTCACATGAACCGGCAGGGATTTTTCTTTTCATCGCCGTAATGTTTCCGTCTTGCTGTCCCTTCTACGGGGATAACATTCTTTAAATGGCTCGATAACCTGCCATCCTGCGCCCTTCAAAAGCCACCTTGTTTCGGGGGAGATTAGGGACTTTCTGCCGGGTTCTTTCCATATTCATAGTAATATCCGATAAGTGAGGTATAAATCAGTCAACAGTCAGCCTGTCAATGCGGGCACTTGCGAGGTATATCCCCCAAACAATGTGCGAATCTTGAATATGGATGTCACGTTTGCATAATATTGCGGTTTTATATATTACAATCTCCACAGCCTGGTATGTCATTATCCCGATAATGCAAGCTGTCAATATATCCATGACCTGATATGTCATAATCCTGGCAACGTCGGGGAGAATCCTGACCTCCCGCCGGACTACCATTTGTCATGTCTTTTGTTGGCATTGAATATTCATGTCAATATATGACTATAACTGACAAGGTATTCTCTCACACGTTTATTCTTTGCGGGGTAGAACGATAATCCGCTATTTGGAACATCCTCCTTACAAAACGCTCAATTATCACATGGAATTAATGTATAAATCATAGTTATGGACAGCATTGAAAGAAAAAAAGCAAATCCGTACAATATCAACGAGAAGGAGATACTGAATATAGTTGCCGCTAAAGGCTCATGTTTGAGCCACATTTCCGGGGATCTGAAAGAGGCGCCCACAAGGAATCTTCATCCCGGGCGGAAAGTAAAAAGACGATAACGGATGAAGAGGTAAAAAAATATATTGAAGCCCTTCTGAACAATTTTTCATCCAACCGGCGCAAGCCCCTGCGTATTGACGCCCAGGTGTACGAATGTATCTCATACATTGTCTGGGCAGTCAGCCGTAAGGACTTCCCTGTTTCCGGTGTTATAAACCGCATACTGGTTGAACATATCAAAGAAAACGCCGACATGATAAGGAAGATCACAGGATGAGATTACAAACTGTTCCAGCCGTAATATGATGAAAAATCCTCCTTAAAACAGCTCCGGAGGGGGAGTCGGAAATCGATGCTGCTGAAAAAGCGACCTCTTTTTTTCCTTGTTTCTTTGAAGTATCATAAAAATCTTGGGAACTCAGACTGACGGACAAATTCAGTTAGATTTCCCAAGATTTTTAGAGTTGATTTGCAGTTTTCTCTCTAATTTAATCGATTTTCCTCAAATATAGCCCACTTTTTGGCTACTTTGCAGCCTTAAGTGTCATTATTCGCTTGAGATTGACATAGAATACGGCCACGGCGGTCTGTATCTCAAGGCTTTCCATGCCAAAAGATATCGTCGTTTTTAATCCATGTCTATTCTTTAGTTCAGAGTTCTTGCTCTCTATGCGTTTGCGGATGCTTATATCGCGTTTGAACTCGTCCGTCTTCTGGAATTCTTTCTGCTTTGCATGCTCTTCCGATAGAATCCTTATCATATAGGTTTTGCTCTCAGCCCCGTCCTTATAACAACCCTCCTTCAATGGACAATGTTTGCATTTCTCTATGTCGAAACGATATTCATAATCTCCATTGCACTTCTTTTTTGCATTATACTTTATCAATCTCTTTTTTACCGATATTTCTCCTGCCGGACATGTTACACAGTCCGCGTCTTTGTTATATATGAAGCCATCATTCTTATCGCGGAATCCATTCACAGTAGGATTCAAAGGAGCGACCAGCTTTATGTTCTTCTCTTTGCATGCGCTTATGTTGTCTTTGGAACTGTAGGCTGTATCTGCGATAACACACTCTATATCTTTTACTCCGTTTTCCTCTGTTTTTTCTATCAGTCCTGATAATTGCGAGCCATCATCTTTATCGCCCGAGGTGACAGTTGTGGCAGTGATAAAACCATTCTCAGTCTCGGCTATGTGTACCTTGTATCCGGTGAAAGGCTTACTCCTGTCCTTGTGCCCGGAGCGGGCGTCGGGGTCGCGACATACCATGGCACGAGTTTCTATATCTTCTAGGGCTTCCTGAAGATAATTCATGCCTTCTTCTATTCCTGGCGTTATAATCCTGTCTGATTTTGAGATGGCATTCAAAAGGCGTTCCGCATAGTCTATCATCTCATCTGCATTCTTGGAGACAACAGTTGCTGGGAGCAACTTATATAACTCCATATCTGTTGCCCTTATTACCTGTAGCAAAGCACCACTACGGTGCTTGATGGCTTCTGCAGGAGTGTATCTTCTGAAGACGGATAATGTATGAGTGGAGTCTACAAGTATCTTCTTTGAGACTATCAAACCCAAAGCCTTGGCTTTATCCAGACTGGAGCGCAACAGTAAATCCATTAGGTTAATGTCTCTAATTCTCTGGCGACGAAATACAGTCAACAGAGATGGATCAATAACATCATCCTCTGGGCACAATCCAAGGAAATACTTATATGCCATATCCGTGCGAGAACGTGCTATTAGGTCTCTGTCTGAGACAGGGTGCATGGTCTTCAACAATAAGTATTTAAAAAGGATAATAGGGTCTATGGCCTCGCGACCCATATTCTTGCTATAGTTCTTAACCAATTCCTTACGGATCGATGCAAAATCTATCAGTTCATTTAGCTGACGATATTTGCTGTCTTGAGGAATTAATATATCATAAAGCGAATTATAGTCGCTAAACTTGATTCCTGTCTGTGGATTTAACATGGAATTATCATTGATTTGTCGTACAAATATATTGAAAATCAATGATATACACAAGTAAAATAATGCCGGATTATAGAAAAATGAAGGATGCTTGATTCTTGTGAATGCAAACATCCTCCACTTGTTAAAGATGTGATTCAAGTCATATGGCTACTTTTTCAGCAGCATCAAATCACGACGCCCATCCGGAAGTGCCTTTGGAAAGTATTTAGAACTGTATTCCAATAATTTGAGTTTCTGACAGGAAGCTATTTTTAATAAAAATAAGAAGCATGGAAGTATATTACATTGAAGCCGGAATCTTTGAGGAGATGCTGGCGCGCGCTGAGAGCCTGTCCGCACAGGCGGACCGTTTGTATGAAAAGAACAGGGAAAAGAAACCGGGAGAATGAATGGACAACCAGGATGTCTGCCTGCGTCTTGACATCTCTCCACGTACCCTGCAGACTCTACGGGATACCGGACGGCTGGCATTCACCCAAATCCAGAGGAAAATCTACTACAGGCCGGAGGACGTGGAAAAGCTGATGGCCTATGTCTCCATGAAACGTAAGGAAAAGGCGGTGAGAAAAAAAAGAAGGATGAATAATTAATCGGAAGTAGCATGGAAGGGATTATTAATAAAGAGACGGGCAGTGTCCGCCGGTTCTTTGGCCTGCTGGATAACATCCAGACGAAGCTGGGACGGCTTGCGGAGGATAACCGCCCCCTGTTTAACGGTGAGCGTTTTCTCTCTGACAAGGAATTGTCGGACCTGCTAAAAATCAGCCGCAGATGCCTGCAGGATTATCGGGACCAGGGGCGTATTTCTTATATCCGGCTGGGCGGAAAAATTTTGTATAAGGTATCCGGCATTGAGAAACTCCTGAAGGATAATTATCATGAGGCCCTGATATAATCGGGGCGTTCAATACTTAAGAATGACAGCCGGAACCATTAAACATCGGTTCCGGCTGTCATTTCATTATTCGGACATTTCCGTCAGGGGGGCAGGGGCCTTATCCCCTTTCTCTCTTCTTTTCATCAGCCGGTCCATGTCACCGGATATCTTCTGGTCGGTAACCTGTGCATAGACCTGCGTACTGTTGATGTTCGTATGGCCCATCATTCTGGCGATGCTCTCTATCGGAATACCGGAGGTCAACGTCATGGTCACGAACGAATGCCTTGAAAAATGAAATAACGCAATTTGAAAGGATGATTTATAAGCAACTATAAATAATATGCCTTATTTATAGCATATTACGTTATAGAGGCGATGTTTTGTTTTTAGAAACAAGAGGCCGTTTTTGGGTTATTTTCGTCATTTATGTTACTTTTTTGTTAGTCATTTCGGGATTTTTTTGTATCTTTGCAGACGGAAAAATACATTGGCGCAAAATGGCAAGAACAAAAAAATCGGAATCGGAGCCTGTCCGCATCCGCTTCAAGCAGCTTAAAGAAGGCAACCAGTCCATATATCTGGATATTTATACCGACCGCAAACGCAGGTATGAGTTCCTAAAGCTCTTCCTTGTCCCTGAAATATCACAGGAGGCAAAGGAGAGGAATGCGAACACGTTAAAGGCGGCAAATGCCATCAAAGCGCAGCGTATTCTCGACATCACCAACAAGAAGCCGGTGACAGTCCTCTCGGACAAAGCCCGGATGCCGCTGATCGAATGGCTCGATGAGTATGCCGAGTTCGGAAAGAAAAAAGGACGCAGTTCCCTTGTCGATCATGTGCACGCGGTTTCGATATGCCTGAAGGCTTACAACCCCCGGATAAGGCTGTACGAGGTTGACAAGGATTTCCTGCAGGGATTCATAGAATATCTCGGAACGCGAAAGACGAGGATGACCAAAAGGCCGCTGGCGAAGAAAACGATATCCGGTTACTGCGGATATATCCGTGCGGCCCTCAATTATGCCGTGGATCTGGAAATTCTCGGCGACAACCCGCTGTTGTCATTTGACTGGGCATCCATACAGGGGGAACGCACCAAGCGCGAGTATCTCACCATTGAAGAGGTGCAGGTGCTTATCAACACCCCGTGCAAAAGCCCGAGGGTGAAGACCGCGTTTCTGTTTTCCTGTTTTTGCGGGCTACGGTACAGCGATGTCAAGGGATTGCGCTGGAAGGACGTGATCGAGGAGAACGGCAAAGTCCATCTGGAGCTGCGCCAGCAAAAGACAGGGAAGGTCATCTATCTTCCTCTGAGCCTTCAGGCGCAGAAGTTCATGCCGGGAGAGAAAGGTGTGCCTGACGATGCCGTCTTCGATGTCCCCTCCCTGAGCGACTGCGACCATGTCCTGAAAACGTGGACATCCAAGGCCGGCATCACCAAGCGGGTCTCCTACCACGTGAGCAGGCACGCCTTTGCGACCATGACACTGACAATGGGCGCGGACCTCTACACCACCAGCCAGCTGCTCGGACACTCGGATGTGGAGACGACCCAGGTTTACGCGAAAATCATTGACAAGAAGAAGGTTGACGCAGTTTACATGATTGACAGACTATTTGATTGAGATATTATGGGCAGACAGAAGAAACAGGTAGTGATGAAGGAACCGGTAAGGCTCCGGGAGCAGGTGCTGAAAAACGGCAGCCGCTCGTTATATCTGGACATATACCATAACGGCAAGCGGACGTACAAATTCCTCAAGTTGTACCTCGTGCCTGAGACTGACATGCCGTCAAGGATCATGAACGCCAACACCCTCGCACAGGCGAACGCCATCAAGGAGGAAATGATACGGGACCTCACCAACCGTATCGCAGGCATAAAGGACAAGTCGCACAAGGCCCGGATGCCGTTCTGCGCATGGATGGGCATCTATGCCGAGAACGCGAAGAAAAGCTGCGCGGAATCCTCGAAAAGATGGATAGACCGGACGGTAAAGGAGGTCACGGATTACGATTCGGAAATAACGCTTGCCGATGTGGACAAGGAATTTCTCGTGGGGTTTATGGAGCACCTTGCCAGCCGCAGCGCACACAACACCGACAAGAAGAAGCTGACAAAAACCACGGTGTTCCTTTACCTGTGTTATGTCAGGGCCGCGCTTAACTATGCCGTGAGCGAGAGCGTGATACCCAAAAGCCCGTTCAAGGGAATAACCCGGTCGTCGCTTTCCATCAGGGAGCACAAGCGCGAATATCTGACCGTGGAGGAGATAAAGCGCCTTGCCGCCACCCCCTGCCACCGCGAGGACATCAAGGGTGCGTTCCTGTTCTCCTGTTTCAGCGGACTCCGTATCTACGACATCATGAATCTCCGCTGGAAAGACATCGTGAAAACCTCCACCCACTGGCAGGTAGAGATCATCCAGTACAAAACCGGTGTCGAGCTGTTCCTGCCCCTGAACATGAATGCCCGGAAGTGGCTGCCGGAAAAACCCGGGGAGGCCACGGCTGAAGACCGTGTGTTCCCCAGACTGACCAGGTACTACGGCCAGAGTCTCGGCACATGGATGAAGAACGCGGGAATCACAAAGGACATCACCTTCCACGCCGGGAGGCACAGCTTCGCAACGCTCTGTCTTACAGCGGGTATAGACATCTATACCACCAGCCAGCTGCTCGGTCATACCACCATCCGGCACACCCAGCGTTACGCCCGGATCATAAATACAAAGAAAGACGAGGCCGTCTCCCTGTTTGACGGTGTCTTCGAATAACAAAACAAGTCAGTCAGTCAGAAGGTGTATATATTTAGAGTGACCAACCGGAAATATGCAGGCAGGCTATCGAGGTCAGTCAGTCAAGGTGTGTATATATTTATACCGACCGAACCGCCGTTCCTCCCTTCACCGCCACCCGTTCCAATACACCAGCCTGCCTCCGACATGCGGATCCCGCATGATTCGCCACCACTTCCATAGACGCGATTTTTCATAGATATGACGGGACAGTTTCCATGCGGGGGCTGTCTTGTCGTACAATAAGATATAACCATCTTTAAACAATATCAAAACATGGAAGTAAATCTCATTAAAAAACTGATTACTTTTTTTTACGGGAAGGGAGTACCTACCGCAGCCTGTTGAATGCGATGCAGGACTGGGCCGCCTGCGCCAACTGTTGCTGGAAGCGCACAGGGAGTACCGTGACTATGTGGCCGCAGGCGTAATGACACCGAGGGTGTTCGCCGCGCAGTTCCTTGACGGCCATCATTACGCCGACAGCGGGAATGCCTCCGAGAGGAATCTTCACCGCAAGGCACTGGGGGCTGTAGGCATCCTCCTGTCGGAAAGGACAGACCTTGTAAAACAGTTCTTCTCCCGACCGTCACTGGAAGACGGGGACATCGACAGGATGATAGTCCTTATCTACACGGAGCGTCGCGATGACGGGAGGCAAACTCCCGGGACCGTCGGCACAGGCCGTGCAAGGCAAGTCCGGGAAATGAGGCTCTCGTGTGCGATCAGGACCGAGGACATGCCCCTGCTTGCCGACTGCGCGAATGACGCGGGCTTCTTTGAAGAGAAGGTCACAGCCCGGGATATGAACGACCTTATGCACGGGACACTCACAACTCCGTTGGTTTCTGTAAATCTTATGGGCATCTCCTATTTCTTCGACCGCCTCTGTGCCATGAACCTCATCAGTCACCGCTGGCAGACCGTTCTTGAGCGCAACCGTTCCATCCTGCTGCAGGGAAAGGACAAGCCGCAGTCACGTTCCAATTTCTCCTCCGCGCTCAACCGTGCAAGGAGCAGCGGCATGTTCATCCATAAGGACGACATAGACATACTTATGAGCCATATCCGTGAAAAATATGCCCGATAGACGGTCAGAAATGCTAAAAACAGTGATACCTTGAGTGATAGCATTCAAGTATCACTGTTAATTTTGCTCTCATTGCCCGATAACATTGTTACTTTGCAGCCGAAAGCTTTCAGAACAGAGGGCGACGGCCCTGAATGTTGAATAAAATAGGTAAAGAAGCAATGAATGAACAACAGATTATCACGGACACCCAATGGGGAGAACGGTGCTCGGTCAAGCTTGACAAACTTCTGTCGCGCGTTGACCGGCTCACCGGCATGCTTTTCCATCTGAAAGGCACTTTCACTGCCGAGGACGCGGCCCTGTATCTTGGTATAACCACCAGCCATCTGTACAAGCTGGTGCGCAAGTACGACATTCCGCACAGCCGTCCGACCAACGGGCGTATCTTCTTCAACAAGGAGGAGCTTGACAAATGGATAAGGTCACGCATGGACATCGAGCCGGAAACAGGTATGCCCGACGAGTCCGGGCAACCGCATGAGTGCTATTATTAACAAAAAAGACAGTTTATGACATCTGAATTCATAGCCACCCTCCAACGGGTGGAGAACGTGAGCCGCCTGCTCTCCAAGATGGGGGAAAGCACGGTTGACGAGGCCGTGCAGCGCATCGAGTCAATCTGCGCCTTCATGGAGCGTTACGGCGACCTCGGCGAGATATTCGAGCATTTCAAGGAGCTGGAGGCAAAGCTCTTCATGTGCCGCGAGATGCTGACCGTCGAGGAGGCGGCGGAATATATAGGTGTGTCAAAGAGCCAGATATACCTTATGACTTCCAACAGGGAGATTACCCATTTCAAGCCCCGAGGGAAGTTCATATACATTGAACGTAAGGAACTTGACGACGTGCTCCGCCGCAATGTCATCTACTCCAAGTATGAGATGAGCCGCAGGGCGGCGGCCGAGACCATGGCGGATATTTCCGGGGGTAGCCGTAAAGCGAGGAAAGGGGCGGAGAAATGAAGATAGAAGAAATCCCTTTCGACAGGATATTCCCGGCGCAGCATGAACTGACGCCGCAGGAAAAGGCCAACCGCGAGAAGTTCATGAAGTTCCTTGAGTATGTCAGGATCCGTGCCACCGACCGTTATGTTTTCCCGCCGGAGATACTGACGGTCGATGAGATCACGGTGGCGACGGTGGGCAACTTCAGCGCGTCCGTGGGCAAGCCGAAATCAAGAAAGACATTCAATGTAAGTGCGATAGTGGCCGCATTGCTGTCAGGAAAAGAGGTGCTGCATTACCGCGCCAAGCTGCCTGACGGCAAGACGAAGGTGCTGTACATAGACACCGAGCAGAGCCGTGTGCATTGCTTCAAGGTGCTCCACCGCATACTGAAGATGGCAAAGCTGCCGTCCGACCGCGAGGTGTCGTCGCTGGATTTCCTTATGCTCAGGGAGTTCACGCCGCAGCAACGCCGCAATATCATCGACTCCGCACTGGAAGTTGACGACAAGATAGGCTTCGTCGTCATCGACGGCATCCGCGACCTGATAAATGACATCAACTCTCCCGGTGAATCCGTCGAGATCATCAACGACCTCATGCGGTGGACCAATATGTACAACATCCACATCCATACGGTGCTGCACCTTAACAAGAGCGATGACAACACGAGAGGCCACATCGGAACCGAACTGAACAACAAGGCGGAGACCGTGATGAAAATCATCAAGAGCGAGCTGAATCCCGAAGTTAGCGAGGTCCGTCCGATGATAACCAGGGAAAAGGAGTTCTCGAACTTTGCCTTCCGCATCAACGACGACGGTTTGCCGGAGGATATTCCGGGCTTCAGCAGCGATGAGGAGGAACGGGTGACATTCGAGAACATCACCGTGCAGCAGCACGGGGAGATTCTCGACAAGGTGTTTGCCGGGAAACCTGTCAAGGGCTACAACACGCTTGTCGCCAGACTGCGTGAACAGTATGCGGAGACCGGCTACAAGCGCGGGCGCACCTCGTTCGTGATGTGGCTGAAGCATCTTATGTCAAAGGGCATCGTCATAAAGGACGGCAGGGAATACAGGTATGACCGGGACAGACTAACGGAATTAAGGAATTGAACATGGCAGTGAATTTCGGGGAAATCAAGCGGATCGACATCATCGGTTTTCTTGAGAGGACAGGCATCCGTCCTGTCCGCAATTACCAGGCATACGCGCTTTACCATGCCCCATACAGGGAGGACAGGCATCCGTCATTCAAGGTCAGCCGCAAGAAGAACCGCTGGTACGACCTTGCCACGATGGAGAGCGGCGACATCATCGACCTCGGCAAGTTGATGTACAACACCAATGACATCATGGAGGTGATCCGGCATATCCAGAACTATACCGCTGCGGAACTTGTCATAAGGGAGCGCATACCGACAGAACTGCGGGATGAACGCGCCGGGACATTCCGCGATGTGACGGTGAGGCAGCTTTCCAACGAAAAACTGCTGTCCTACCTCGGCTCCAGAGGCATAGACGGCACCGTTGCGGCGGAGTTCTGCCGGGAGATACATTTCTCGCTCGGGTGCCGCCATTATTACGGCATCGGTTTCGGGAATGTCAGCGGCGGTTACGAGGTGAGGAATCCGTTCTTCAAGGGAACGGTCGGGCAAAAGGATGTGTCGCTCATACAAATGGGCAGCCACAACGACCTGTGCACCGTCTTTGAGGGATTCATGGATTTCCTGTCCTACATGACCCTGTGCCGCCGGGCGGATTTCACGCCGTTTGCCGAGACGATGGATTTCGTGGTGCTGAACTCCGTTTCCAACCTCCGCAAGGCGATGAAATGGCTCGCGCCTTATCCTACCGTCACCTGCTGCCTTGACAATGACGATGCCGGGCGCAGGGCTGTGGACACGCTTAACGAGGCGCGTGACGGGATACACGACGCATCGGGCGTCTATGAGGGTTACAAAGACCTTAACGACTTTCTCCGTGGCAAGCGTTTTTGTCCCTGACCTTTCTTTTCAATACGCAAAGTTCCCTGTCTTATCATTCCGCACGAGACGGAAACATAAGACAGGGAACAATGCTGCAGGCCGCCAAGTCTAATCGCAGTAAGGATGATTACCGAGTGAAAGCTCGTATTCGGTAGGTTCCCGGTGCCTGTCCGCCTCGATAATATCCGCAAGACGGCGCAATGTATGTTCCGCCTCCTTCTTGTCCGCAGGAATATGGACAGCCGTATAATACGGCTGTTTCCCCGGAATGAAATGCCGGTAGCAGAATGCCATGCTCGAATCGTCATAGACGATTGTAAGGTCGGGTATCCTCACGGTGTCCTTGTATCTGTGCCTCTTTCCTGTCGGATGCGGCCTTGCCGTGCCATTGTCACAATCTTTCCTGTCCGACACGGATTCAGGGCGGAACGGATATTCGGCGGCGGTCTGCCCATGCGGAACGGTCATATCGCAGGCATTGCGGCATGAGGTGTCATTACCGGATATTTCCTCGGATATGGCCGTGAGAAAAGTCGTTATTTTTCCCGGCAAGGCAAAAGTTCCCGCGAAGAAAACAGCTCCCGACACATGGCCGCCCGCCGCTTCTATCTGTTTTTTCAGCTGCCTGAGACTTTTGCCGGAGGTGATGACATCGTCAACCACGATGACATCCCTGCCTGTCAGATCGCGACGGATTTCAAAATTTCTTTCAATGACGGCCCCGGCACGGTTTTTCTGCATGTGCAGGCTGTCCCTTTCTCCAAGATAAGTGTAATAATAAAAGCCGTTCACCAACTGCGGGCAGCGGCTGTCGATGTAATCGGCGATATGCCGGAACCTGACCCAATACTTCCACCACGCACTGCAGGGCATGAACATTATGACCGTCCCCTCATGAGGTTTCAGACAGTCCATTCCCTTTCGGAAGAAATCTATACCGTCGTTCATGCCGTCCTTGAACGCCAGGACGCTCCGGGTGAAGTCCTCTTGAGCCGCGCTTAAACGCTTCCTGTGCCTTGCAGGGAAATAGAAACCGGAAAAGACACAAGGGATTTTCTTGATTTTGAAGATGGAAAGAGGATGCCGGTCTGAGAACGAGTCCGGGGAAGAAAAGATATACAGCATACGGGATTCCTTGTTGCCTGCCAGCACACCCCTGCGTGCATACCGCGCCCGGATGTCATCGGAGGGCGCAAATTTCGCGGCTGCACAAAAAGCCTTGCCCGCTTCCCTCCGCCAGAAACGAAGACGTGCAATGAGAATAATCACCAACAACAATCCTGTCAGTAGCGATATGGTCTTGAGGTCATATAAATCCAATGCAATAATCATTTCCGTAACCGAATATGTATTCTCACCAATTATCGCAATCAAGTTTTCCACTTGGATGGTACTTGGGTGGTGCTTGGGTGGTCTTTCCCGGCCACCACCCAAGTATAACGGAATACAACCCATGGAAATCCGCTGTCGGCATGAAATTCAGGATTATGGATACTCACCCGTCTGAATTCGCCAATCATCAGCTTTATGCCCCGTCCCCGGCTCTCCAGAATCGTACTCTTATACAAAACATTGGCGATAATGGGATTATGAGGACGGGAGTCATGAAAACCCAACAGTCGTTCCATTGACATCCTCAATGCTTTATACGGGATGCTCAATTCTTCTTCACGGTGCAATCCTTCTATTTCCCCCGAGAGAGACAGGTGCTTGAAGAGGAAAGCCATCGCAGCATCCACAATATACTCTCTCTGACTATGTCTCCATGATTTCCCAATAGCCTTTCCTGTTGGTTCCGACACGGCGGACAGAGCCGGATTCCTTCAAGAACCGGATGTAATACTTGACCATACGTTCAGACAGACCGGATTCTTTTGCTAACTGAGGGATAGTCCCACCGGGGAACATACGGAGGACTTTCAAGAACTGTTCGATGTTCCCGGATATGTTTGGGGCAGTTTGGGGCAGTTTGGGGCAATTTGGGGCAATTTGGGGCAATGCCTCTGTTGCCCCATTCCCGACACCGTAATTCAGATTATAGAGCGTGAGTACAAAATCGTAGTTGTCTGAGTAGAATCTCGGTCGCAGCTCTTCCCGGTAGTTGGACTGAATACTGTAGTCCTGACAGATTTTCTTAAATCCGCTGCCCCGGCGTTCCATGTATTTGAGGCGGCTGAATATGTCGGCAAGAACCGGATTACGGCGGCGCGACCTGATACGCATGATGTCGCAATCCTGCACCGGCTTGTTCTCGTACATTCCTCCGGGAGAGGAAATCTCCATACGGTCATCGAATATGTCTATATGGACTTCACCGCCGATTTCAATGTAAGACCTGTGTATCAGGGCGTTTACCAATCCCTCAAGGATGCTGTCTTCGGGGTAGCCCGGCAGTTCGACACGTCCGTCCGGTGTCTTGTACCACATCTTCCTGGAATTGCGCCTGCAAAAATCAAGTCCCTCCTGTAGCAATATGACGAGACTGCCGGAAACCTCCATGTCATCAAGGGCGTCCATTATGCCGTGTGCCTGATCGAGACCGTTCCAGCGGGTGCAGAACAGCCGTGAATGACGGATAGGGCTTTCATCCGCCAGCAATGCCCCGGCGTTGGTGAGCTTTCCGTCCGCGTTCACGATGCCCCACGATTCATAATCGTCATCGGTGAACTCCTTGCCGGTTCTGGCATGAAAAACCGACCGCAGCTTGGTGAAGGCATAATTCTCGAACTTGTAGTCTGACAACAGGCTGTCATACGACCGGTGGGATCCCCGGAGTACCAGCTCCCTTAGCATGTTGGCGGTCGCAGGGACACTTTCATTTCCGAGGCGGCAGAAGGCTATCTGCTGTCCGTCACCCATATAATAATACGGCGTGATATTCCCAGGCTCGACACGGACAATCATCAGCGTCTTCCCGTCAATTTTCTCGAAAGAAAGTGAGAACTCCGGTACGGGATCCAGTTTCGTCTTGACAATCTCGCTGAATTTCTCTGCTTCAAGTTGCGGGTTTTCTAATCCTACCACAGTGTCATCATCGGCCACACCGAAAATCAGAGAGCCGCCCCGCCCGTTGGCAAAGGCAGAAACACTCTTGCACCAGCTCTTCGGCCTGTTGGTCTCAAGCTGCCGTTTCTTGTCGTAGTCGGTTGTCTCTCCGATCAAATGAGCGAGGTCTGTTTCCATGTTTTTGTGAATTTGGGTGCAAAGATAGCAAAAAATCTCACAAAATCTTGATTTACAGTACAAAATTGATATTCTGAGAATCAATCCGTTTATTTTAGTTCCTGCTTGGTAATTATTTTTTGATTGCAAAATCAGCACAAAAATAAACTATGGCTAAATTTTTCATCAGGAAATTGCATTTTGAGAAACGAAAAATACGGATTCCTTGACAAAACGGGGCGAACGGCGAACCGTTCCTCGGGTCATTATCACTTTATGCGTGTAATAACACACGCCCGGGTAAGGATAAAACGACGGTACAACCATACAGAATACATTATTGCCCAAACAGCAATAATCATACTGTGATATTTTCATACTTAAATTCTCGAAAAACAGCGTTCAGAGTATGAAAGCAAGTTTGAAATCAGCGTCTTATACTAATTATCGTTAATAAAATCGGATTTTTCAGGATATAATTTCTCCGCTTGTAATAATCAACATTACTTTGCACGAAAAATCAAACTCAAACCCCAATAAACGCAAACGACAATGACTCCGTATGTAATATTTGTCATCGTGCTGACCATAGCCTACATCATCTACTACGGCTACAATATCAGCAAAGACCTTTACGGCAAGAAGAACGAGAAAGACACCCCGGTCGAGGAATTTGATGTCAGCGGGATGCGGGATGAAGTTGTCGCCACCCCGGTAAGGGAAAGCGGCGACGGATTCTCCCTCGGAGAAGAGACAACCCCCGCAGCTGACAGCCCGAAGGGGGCGGAACCGGAAGAGGAAACGCCCGAAGGGAACGGCAAGGGCCGTTTCGACAGCCTGACAGAAAACATGGACGAGACCGACGTGACAAGCGAGGGAGGCGTCCCATTTGACGAACTTGAACAGATGCTGTATGACAGGAAATCAGACATCGCATTCCGTAAATCCACAGTCAGCCATACCCGTGAGACATACTGACATTACAAGGGTGACACTGGCGGCGGTGCTTGCCGTCTGCTGCCAGTCCGCGTTCGCCAAATGCGGCGGGGTGGATTACAGCTGGGGCGCGGACGGTCTGGCGAAAGCCCACGACTTCGTGATAACCATGCTGCTGTACGTGGTCTATGTCTGCTACGCTGTGGCCGGCATCGTGTCCGTCATCGCAAGCCTGCAGATTTACTTCAAGATAAACGCCGGAGAGGAAGGCTGGAAGAAAGAGATGATGATGGTGGTGGGAGCCATCCTGTTCATCATCGGAGCCACCGTCGTGTTCCCCGCCTTCTTCGGCTACCGGATATAGAAAGACTCAGATGCGCAAATGAGAAATAAGAGAACAGTTAAACAATTTTGAAACGAAACAGATGAACAAATTACAGAAAATCAAGAAAACCATCCGAAAATTCGTCACATCCCCGCGCTTCGGCTCGCTGGCGCTCATGCTGCTTGTCGGCACCGTCGCCTGCCTCGCCCAGAACACCGCCGGAAACTATGAGGCCGGCACCTCGGCCCTGACCACGGTGACGGAGGAAATCGCCAAGTATGTGCCCATCGTCGTCAAGCTCTGCTATGCCATCGCCGGCGTCGTGGCCGTCGTAGGCGCGATCAGCGTCTATATCGCCATGAACAACGAGGAGCAGGATGTCAAGAAGAAGATCATGATGGTTGTCGGCGCCTGCATCTTCCTGATTGCGGCTGCCCAGGCACTGCCCCTGTTCTTCGGAATATCCTGACCTTATGGCAGCAGAGAGCGCAGACAACGGCCATACCGCCTACCCGGTTTTCAAGGGGCTTCAGAAGCCTCTTGAATTCCTGGGTATCCAGGGCCGCTACATCTACTGGGCGGCCGGGACAGCCGGCGGCGCGATAGTCGGATTCATCATCGGGTACTGTGTGCTGGGCTTCCTCGCCGGACTGGTCATACTGGTCGTGTCGGTCGGCACGGGAGCCGGTTTCATTATGGTGAAACAGCGCAGGGGACTCCACTCCAAGAAAACAGACAAAGGGATATTCGTTTACACCGGTTCAAAAAAGATTTGAAGACATGATACACTACGGATTGACATTAACTTTCGTCCTGCTGCTTGCCGGATGTTCGGGAAACACCCGTAACGGGGACACGCTTTCCGCCCACCATACGGCTGAAAAGGTGAAGGACATCTGGTCGAAAATGTCCAAACCCCTTGAGATAGAGGTCACAGGCCGTACAAAGGCCGAACTGGAGGCGATAGGGTCGCTGGCCGTGTGGCTTGACGGTCTGGAGGGCGGCAAGGCCGTTGAATTCCGTTTCGACGGCAAGGTGTTCAAGCCCTCTTCTCCCGTCATGGCGGACAGCACGGCATCGCCCCTTGTCTGCTATCCGTTCCTGCCGTCACTGCATCCGGCCGACACCGTCGCGGTGAGCCATCCGCTCGGCGAAAGACTTGCCGGACAGATACAGTCCGTGACACAGACAAACGACAAAACAAAGATCACAATGAAAATGGAAGAACTTACCGCCCTGCTGCGCCTGATACTGAAAAGTGACAACATCAGCGACGTGATGCAGATTCTGGAGATACAGGGAGACCGTGTGGCCACCGCAGGCTTCCTGATTCCGCTCAAGGGGAAGCTGTACGGCAGACAGCCGGATACCGACAAAGTCTGTTCGGCGCTTTCGGACTGCCTGCTGAACAACGGCATCCCGCATGACTTCAACCTCATTCCCACGGAGGACTCCGGGGAGATACACATCACCCTCAAGGTCAACGGGAAGGAACTGTCCGTATCGACCACGCTGCCGCCGCTGCGCAGAGGAAGCATCACCGAGCTGCGCCTCCATGTACGCGACGGAAAGCTGTCGTTGGGCAGCAGCTGGGTGGATACCCGGCATCCTTTCGAGAGAGCGCCTGTCGCCGGCCCCGATTCGGTCAGGGCAGGATATTTCCTGCAGAAAGACGGAGCCCTCTCGCCCAAGTCCGACGGGAACAGCCTTGCATGGGTCATAAAGACTGACGGGCGTCACGGCAAGGCCGTCGCACTGGACGACAACAGCACATGCAACCGGTTCAGGAAGAAGTCTTTCCGTACCGGACATATATTCGACACGGCAGACGGGCGGCTGCGTGAGGGATATTTCGGGCAGCCACAGGAGGAGGAAGACCGCATCGTGTTCAGCCCCCGCATCAGATATCCCGGCAGTTGCGCCCTGGGATTCGACGACGGGGCGGCACTCACGCAGGCCATACTCCGCAATGCGGACGGCCACGCCCTGAAGAACTTCCAGGACAAACGGGTGCTTCCTTCCGCCTACATACCGTCGCTGGCGGAAATGGCGCGGCTCGCCTACCATCTTGAAAAACACAGGGACAGCCTGCCCCCATTCTTCAAGATGCCGGAAGGCACATACGCCACCTCCTGCGAATCGGGCGCGGACACCTTCTACTCCATAGACATGGACGGATGGTTCATCACCGCCTACAATTCCAAGGAGCACGGCGACATGAAGACAAGACTGTTTTATCTATTCTAATCCACATCAATAAACGTAAAAGAACAATGGCAGATACGACAAGCACATTTATTCTCCGGCTACGGGAGTTCGGAAGCAACTCCGTATCCATGGTTTCCCTTCCGAAGCATTTTGAAATAAGTGCCCAATTTATCGACAATTATGAGGAAGGCAAAGAGCCTGACCAACTATATCTGGTTGTAAGCATCAACAGTATGGAAGACCACGAGGGCGACGGGAACAGCCATGTGCATATCTTCCTGTTCCCTGCAGTCGAGATCCCTACGGAGTATTTCGGTGAATTTGTCATCGAAGACGCGGGAGACAGGGTAATAGACGAAATGCTTGACTCTATCAGTTGGGACATCGCTGAGTACCTGACGGATGACGATGAGGACAAAGAACCCTATTTTGATGTCATAGAGTATGAGCCACGCTGGAGGGAGCATCTGGACAAATGTATCGGCGACGAACTGAAGGAATGGGAAGAACAAAACACGGATAAAGACAAATGACCTGGTACGTTATCCTATTCTTCGCGGCAGTGCTGGTCGGGATGGCAGTCTCGGTGGCCGTATTCGGCACGGGAGGCAAGCGCAAGCGCGTCTTCCGTGACATCTATTTCTCGGTGGAGGACAACGACGGCATAGGTGTGATATACACCAAGACCGGCGAGTATTCCGCCGTGCTCGAGATGGAGAACCCCGTGCAGAAGTATTCCGCCGACACCGACCGCTACTACGATTTCTGCCACCTGTTCACGGCCGTGGCGCAGACTCTCGGAGAGGGCTATGCCATACACAAGCAGGACGTGTTCTCCCGCAGGCGTTTCTCGCAGGCGGACGCTAAGGACAAGGAGTTCCTGTCACGTTCCTATTTCTCGTATTTTGAGGGACGTCCCTATACCGACACGCGCACCTGCCTTGTCATCACGCAGGAATCGAAAAAGGGGAAGCTGTTTTCCTTCGACATGAAGAAATGGAAGGATTTCCTCGTGAAGATCCGCAAGGTGAAGGACCAGTTGCGTGACGGCGGCCTGAAGGTGCGTTTCCTTACGGCGGAGGAATGCGACAGCTATGTTGACCGCTATTTCGCGCTGGACTTCGACAGCCTGGTCGTCACCATGAACAACTTCAAGGTGGATGACGAGGGCATCGGCATGGGCGACCGCAAATGCCGCGTGTTCTCCCTCGTCGATGTGGACTGCGCCGGACTTCCGTCCCTTGTCCGTCCATTCGCCAACGTGGAGGTGAACAACACCGGAATGCCCCTCGACCTCATGTCGGCCATCGACAGCATCCCGGAGGCGGAAACCGTCATCTACAACCAGATGATTTTCATTCCCAACCAGAAGCGGGAGCTTTCGTCCCTTGAGAAAAAGAAGAACCGCCACGCCTCCATCCCCAACCCGAGCAACCAGATTGCCGTGGAGGATATCAAACAGGTGCAGGAAACGGTGGCACGCGAGGGCAAGCAGCTTGTCTATACGCATTTCAACCTTGTCGTATGCTGTCCCCGCAACGCGGACATGCAGAAGCCCGTGAACCATCTTGAAAACATGTTCGGGCGTATGGGTATCCACATCTCCAAGCGTGCCTACAACCAGTTGGAGCTGTTCGTGAACTCGTTTCCGGGCAACTGCTACGGCATGGATCCCGAATACGACCGCTTCCTCACCCTGTCGGACGCCGCCACCTGCCTGATGTACAAGGAGCATGTGCAGCGCAGCGAGGACACCCCGCTGAAGATATACTACACCGACCGGAAAGGGATGCCGGTGGCCATCGACATCACAGGCAAGGAGGGCAAGGTCAAGATGACCGACAACTCGAATTTCTTCTGCCTCGGGCCTTCGGGGTCGGGCAAGAGCTTCCACATGAACAGCGTCGTGCGCCAGCTCCACGAGCAGGGAACGGATGTCGTAATGGTCGATACGGGTAACTCCTACGAGGGACTCTGCGAGTACCTCGGCGGCAAGTACATCAGCTATACCGAGGAGAAGCCCATCACCATGAACCCGTTCAAGATTACCAGGGAAGAGATAAACATCGAGAAAATCAACTTCCTGAAAAATCTTATCCTGCAGATATGGAAAGGCTCGGAGGGTGTCGTGACGAAGACCGAGGACCGGCTTGTCGGCCAGACCATCGAGGAATACTACCGCAGTTACTTCACCGGGAAGATAGACGCCCCGCTGTCATTCAACTCATTCTTCGACTTCGCCGTAGTACGCATTCCCGAGATAATCAGGGAGAACGAACTGAAGGGAATCGACACTGCCGACCTCAATTACCAGCTGCGTGATTTCTACCGGGGAGGCAGCCATGAGACCACGCTGAACGAGAACATGGACAGCACGCTGTTCGACGAGACCTTTATCGTGTTCGAGATTGACGCGATCAAGGATGACGCCACGCTGTTCCCGATTGTCACCCTGATTATCATGGATGTGTTTTTGCAGAAAATGCGTCTGAAAAAGAACCGGAAAGTCCTTGTAATCGAGGAGGCATGGAAAGCCATCGCCACCCCGCTCATGGCCGAGTATATCAAGTATTTATACAAGACCGCCCGTAAGTTCTGGGCATCGGTCGGTGTCGTGACACAGGAGATACAGGACATCATCGGCAGCGAGATCGTGAAGGAGGCCATCATCAACAATTCCGACGTGGTGATGCTGCTCGACCAGAGCAAGTTCCGTGAACGCTTCGACAACATCAAGGCCATCCTCGGACTCACCGATGTGGACTGCAGGAAGATTTTCACCATCAACCGGCTGGACAACAAGGACGGACGCTCCTTCTTCCGCGAGGTATTCATCCGCAGGGGTTCGACAAGCAGCGTGTACGGCGTGGAGGAATCCCACGAGTGCTATATGACCTACACCACGGAACGTGCGGAGAAAGACGCCCTCAAGCTCTACAAGGCGGAGCTGGAGTGCAGCCATCAGGAAGCCATAGAGCGGTATTGCCGTGACTGGGACAACTCCGGCATCGGCGCCCCTCTGGAATTTGCCCGACGGGTGCAGAAAGCCGGCTATGTGCTGAACCTGCCGGCAAGGAACGATAAAAAGTAAAACATAAACAAAAAGCCATTATGAACGAGAACAAACTGATAGAGGAATTCTGGCGCGACTGCGACAACAACAATTTCAGCAAGGAAGCCACCGTGCTGTTCTATTACCTGCTCTACCGCTACAAGCGTGACCGTCAGGAGACCATCAGCATCAACCCGGCGGCATTGCTCAGTCTTGTCAGCGGTTACAGCGTCACGGCGATGAAAGCCGCCAGTGAGGAACTGCAGTCACGCGGATATGTGGAGTACACACCCGCCAACGACAGCTGCACCTCCGGCAAATACCGCTTCCTCAAGACCGGGAACGTGAAGAAAGGGAAATAACATACACGAAAATAAGCATGCGCCACCTATTGCTCATATTGTCCGTCCTGCTGGCTGTAGCCTCCGAAGCTGCGGCCTCGGTGTGGTATTCCGTCAACTACGACAAGAAAACGGTGGCCGCCATGACCGCCGCCTTCGGTACGGAAACGGCCACGGAGATGTATTACAGCGAACAGGTGCGGAAGATACTCGACCGTTACAGTGCTGCGGAAGTCGCCACGGCAGGCATCTTCATGTCCAAGTACCTTGACCGCAAGGCGTTGACCGACCTCGGCATCTGGAGCAGTGCCACGGAAAACTACTATTACCGCCGCATCTATTCATTGGTGAGTGCGAAAATCATGCCGAAGATATGGACTGTCGCCGGCATGATGCTCCGTTCACCCCAGACCGCGCTCTATTGGGGCAGCTACCTGTTCAAGGTGTGCCACGAGGTGGAAACGCTCTGCATGCAGTTCGAGTCCATCGTCACCAACAGCTCGCTGTCGTTCCGTGACGTGGTGTTCCTGCAGCTCGCCCCACAGTTCCAGCCCCTGTTCGACCTTGCCGGAGGTGGCAACGTGGACTGGCGCAGGTTTTTCGACGACCTCGGAAGCATCCCCGGCAATTTCAGCAAGGAGAACCTTGAGACGGACATAGGCAACCTGTACGACATGGGTGTCAGCATTGCGAACGCCGGAGCCGAGAACATGATGGGAACCCTGCTCGGCGGCAGCTCGTTCAACGACATCGCCAAAGGGAACGTCACCGCCATCGTGAACGCTGCGGAAAGCAGTTACGGATTCTACAAGGCCCTTGAGCGTGACCTCGGAGGCACCTTGCTCTCGATGGTCGGCGGCCCGGAAAACGTGGCCCGGCTGTTCAGCATAGACAGCTACAACATGACCTCGTGGATGACCGACTACCTCCGTGAGACGATGGGACAGTATTACACCCAGCGTTGGTACATCTACCGCCGTGACAGCGGCAGCGAGACACTTTGCGACTATATGCCTCCCACGGATGACAACAGCATCATCAACGGATCCCACTGGACACGTTTCAACACTTCCGACGCAAGTTTTTATCCCAACAGTACGCAAAGGGAACAGGTGCTTGTCAACTCTGAAAATCATGCAGGATGGTCGCGTAGCCGGGTTCAGCAGCTCAATGCGCAGAATGACGGTTTCACCTACGGTATCAGCTATTGGATGTCGAGCTACATCATCAGCAGGAAAAACAAACAGACCAAGAAAGCATACACCTATTCCATCCGCGTGACCAAAAGCTGGAACCGGACGGAGGAGATATACGAGGATGTGTTCGATTCCTATTCGATGGACTTGGGCACTTTCCAGCGGCAGATGCAGGCCCGGCTGTCGGAGTTCAATGACAACGAGGAAGGATATGTCTATTACATCGGTTCGGATGCCAGAAACTATTACCAGGCGACCGACGAAGCCAAGATGAAAGGCACGGAGAGCGTGATAATCTCCGTGACCTGCCATGACGGGTTCACCATATCGCAGGGAAACACGCAGTACAAATGCCGTAGCTGCGGCGGTTCGCTCAACGGCCATTCCAAGGAATGCGCCATGCAGACCACGCTGACGGACAACAGCCTTGACCTGTCGGAGTTTGACCGTCTGGAAACGGAATACAACGGTCGCATTGCGGAACTTCAGACGCGGATAGACATCCTGAACTCCGAGAACCAGCAGATTATCAAACGAATCGCGTCCGCCACCGTGGAGGAAGCGTCGGCACTGCGCCAGCAGTACAACGCCAACAAGAGCCGGATAGAGAATCTGACACGTGAGCAGGAGGAAGTCAGGCAGAAACTCACTGATCTGCAGGCTGCGCGTGAGGAAGCCGCCGCCGGCGAGGATGTGTCCACCGACGACTACTACCGCATACCCGCCATCATGAACGACTGCAGGACCGCCTTCGACCTCACCTGGCAGGGAGAGAGGCACTGGGAGGGGTACAGCTATGTGCGCACCGCCACCTCCGGGAGCATGGACGCCGTGATCACGTTCAGAGCCACGCTGAGCATCGCCCACAAGCCGAAGTATTTCCTCGGCATCAAGATACACAGGGCCATCATGCAGATAGAATGGACACTGACGGCCGATTACAGCGACACGCAGGTCGTGGACGTGCTGCAGCTCGACCCCACCAAGAGCGACAGGGAGAACGCCGCCACAGTGAACGCCCGCATCTCGGAGATAGCGAGGGACTATCCCTCCTGCACCGTCAGCACCGAATACATCAGGAACGAGCCGTTGGAACAGGACAACAGCGGCGACACCTACCACCTGCTGTGGTCGTCCGACCGGCTGGAGATAGCCCGTGAGGTGGACAGCCGCCTGACACGCATCTATGCCGACCTCGTGTGCCTTGAGAAGATGATGCACTACAAGCTGTCCATCATCGACGTGCTGAAGAACGCCGCCCCCTACATCAATGACGAGCAGGGACGCAGGCGCACGATTCTTGACGGGAGCTTCGCCCGGTGGATGAACGGGGCCGGGAGCCGCAATTACAGATATATGGAGGAACCGACAGAATGAAAGGGAAAATAAAAATATTGATGATGCTGACCTTGATGATGATACCTGCCATCGTCAGGGCGCAATGGGGCTTCGACGTGGCCTCCGTGGAAGCGTATATCGCCGACCACAAGAACCAGCGGAGCCTGCTTCTCGCCCGCGCGACCTTGGAGCAGAGCAACAACCTGCTGCACGAGTACAGCGCGAAGGCGGCGGAAGACTACAAGGTGCTGAACTTCGACCTTGACAAGTACACCCGGGCTTTCGATGTGATAGACGTGCTGTACCAGTCGCTCCGCACCTCCATGAACGTGTATTCCACCTACCAGACGGTGAGCGACCGTATCGGCGACTACAAGAAGCTGCTTGAGGACTACAACGCCAAGGTGCTGAAACGCGACAAGCTCGCCCTGCAGGACACCGTCATCATACGGATAAGCCTGAGGTGCATAGACCGCATATCGGCCGAGGGCAAGGGGCTGTACCGCTCGGTCAGCGACCTTGTGCTGTACGCCACGGGAGCCGCCGCCTGTTCGACATCCGACCTCATGCTTGTGTTGGAGAGCATCAACACGAGCCTTGACAACATCAAGAAATTGCTCAATGCGGCCTATTTCGACACATGGAGGTATATCCAGGTTCGGATAGGCTATTGGAAAGAGAGTATCTACACACCGCAAAACCGTTCACAAATCCTTGACGGGGCTTTCAAGAGGTGGAGGGAAAGCGGGCTTAACCCATACAGGAACAGAAAATGAAAGGGAGACACCTATATATTATAATAATGTGCATGGCCACCCTTACCGGACAATCCCAGAACGTGACCTACAACCATGACGCGGCAAAGCAGAACCAGTTCACCGTCGCGGAGATAGGCTCCGGCTCCCTTACGCCGGACCTGTACTACACCCTCCTGCACAGCAATTACAGGAAGACCGCCTCGGCGAAGAACAAGCTGTCGTTCCGCACCACAGCGGGAATCGCCGGATACTGGCAGGTGGATGATGCGGAGAAACTGGACTCCGCCATGATAAAACGCGCTGAGATAGAGGCGTTGAACGTGGCCGACCGCACGGGCGGCGCACTGGATGTGGCATGGCTGGCGGAGGGCGACAAGCTCAACTCCAAGATGGAGGACTTCAAGAAGAACATCGACCGCATCCTGCAGCTCGGCGGTTCCCCCGGCCAGCAGACGGTGTGGAAGGAATACTATAATGTGTTCAGGTCGGCCATCAAAGCGACACAGGATGCGTATATGCCCAACTCGCAGCGCAAGAAGCAGTACCTGGGCATCTATGCCGACGTGTCGCGCAAGAACGAGGAGCTGGTGCGCTATCTCGTCTATCTGGCCAACAGCAAGACGACCGCCTCGCTGCTGGCATCAGGCTATGAAAGGGAAAACAGGAACGCCGTGTATGCGGCGGAGGCGCTTGCCCGGTGGCGCGATGCGTGCTGGAGCGCGACAGGAAACAGCGTCAGCCAACCGTAAGGGGGGTCGGCAAACAAATTCATAAAGACGTAACAATAAACAAACTATCTATGGCAGACAACATACTTAGCGATTTTGGCATCAACCTGCTTGAGGAAGAGGTGGATGACGTGATTTTCCAGACCAACGAGTTCCTGTGCGACGCGACTTTCACGGGGTCGCAAGGTCCTTTTTGGTGGATTCTTCAGATGTGCATGGCGCTGGCGGCACTCTTCGCCATCATCATGGCGGCAGGCATGGCCTACAAGATGATGGTGAAGAACGAGCCTCTCGATGTGATGAAACTGTTCCGCCCTTTGGCGGTGGCCATCGTGATGACATGGTGGTATCCCCCTGCGGACACGGGGATGCACAACAGCGGCAGCAGCTGGTGCGTGCTCGACTTCCTTTCGTACATCCCCAATGCCATAGGCTCATACACCCATGACCTGTACCAGGCGGAAGCCGCCCAGATCGGGGATAAGTTCGAGGAAGTGCAGCAGCTCATCTTTGTCCGTGACACGCTCTACACCAGCCTGCAGGCACAGGCGGACGTAGCCCGTGCCGGAACGATGGATCCCGCCCTGATAGAATCGACGATGGAGCAGACCGGAGTCGATGAAGTCACCAATATGGAGAAGGATGCCAGCAGGCTGTGGTTCACCAGCCTTGTCTCCGGCGCGACCGTCTGCATAGACAAAATCGTGATGGTTATCGCCCTGATTGTCTTTAGAATAGGTTGGTGGGCTACCATCTATTGCCAGCAAATCCTGCTCGGAATGCTGACGATTTTCGGACCTATACAGTGGGCTTTCAGCCTCCTGCCGAAATGGGAGGGAGCCTGGGCGAAATGGATGATACGCTATCTGACGGTGCATTTCTACGGAGCCATGTTGTATTTCACAGGCTTCTATGTATTGCTGCTCTTCGACATCGTGCTGTGCATACAGGTGGAGAACCTGACAGCCATCACGCAGAGCGAGGCGACGATGGCGGCCTATCTGCAGAACTCGTTCTTCTCGGCCGGCTACCTGATGGCGGCGAGCATCGTGGCCCTGAAATGCCTGAACCTCGTGCCCGACCTCGCGGCATGGATGATACCCGAAGGCGACACGGCCTTCAGCACGAGAAATTTCGGCGAGGGAGTGGCGCAGCAGGCCAAGATGACGACGACCAATGCCATGTCCTCGATGATGAGATAATCCTAAACACAATATCGCAATGGTAATTAAAAACTTGGAAAACAAAATCAAACTGGTGATGATAGTCTGCGGGCTGTTCCTTGCGGGCTGCATCATCATCAGCCTGTCAAGCATCTGGACGGCAAGGACTATGGTCGTTGACGCCCAGCAGAAGATCTATGTGCTTGACGGCAATGTGCCCATTCTCGTTCAGCGCACCACCATGGAGGAAACCCTCGATGTGGAAGCCAAATCCCATGTGGAGATGTTTCACCACTACTTCTTCACGCTCGCACCCGACGACAAATACATCAAGTACACGCTTGACAAAGCCATGTACCTGGTGGACGAGACAGGATTGGCGCAGTACAATACCTTGAAGGAAAAGGGATTCTACAACAATATCATGGGCACCTCGGCGGTGTTCTCGATATTCTGCGACAGCATCAATTTCAACAAGGAGAAGATGGAGTTCACCTACTACGGCAGGCAGCGCATCGAACGCCGCACCTCCATCCTTACCAGGGAACTGGTGACGGCAGGACAGTTGAAGCGCGTGCCGCGCACCGACAACAACCCCCACGGGCTGCTTATCGTGAACTGGCGCACCCTGCTTAACAAGGACATAGAACAGAAAACCAAAAACAGCTACTGACCATGGGATGGAAGAAACTTATACTCGGAGAGAGGATGCCGGACAGGAACGACCCCCGATATGCCGAAAGGTACGAGAAGGAGGTCAGCGCCGGCCGCAAGTGGGCCAGGTTGCTGAAAATAGACAAGGCCGCCGGATATGCGCAGTGTTTCGCCTGCCGGCATCCCAGGGTGTTCCTCACGCTGGTGTTCGGCATCGTCGTCGGGTGCCTGACATTGAACATTTACCGCATGGTGCAGATATACAATAGTCCGAAGACCGAACAGACGGTCACGGCCACGCAGCACCAGGAGGAGCTGCTGAGACAGAAACGTAACAAGCAAACCATAAAAACAGAGAGCGATGAACCTGAAAGAACTTACAGGCAGGATTGACTGGCGTGCGCCGAAATACATGCTCCCGGCCATCCTTTACCCCCTGCTGCTGGGAGCCGGATACTTCTTCTTCGACCTTTTCGACGTGAAACTGGCGGAGAAACCCTCCGGCATGCAGACCACGGAGTACCTGAACCCGGAACTGCCGCAGGCGCAGCTCCGCACCGACGGGATCGGCGGAAAATATGAGAACATGGCCAAGTCATACGGCAAGATACAGGACTACTCGGCCGTGGAGAACATCGACAGGGAACAGGGAGCCGGCACGGAGGAATACGACTCCAAGTACACGGAACAGGACCTTGCCCTGCTCGACGAGGAGGCGGAACGCCGCCTGCAGGAGATGCAGTCCCGGCTTGACATGAGCCGAGAGCGCGGCATGGCGATGGCAAACGACTCCCTTGCAGAGCCGCAGAGCGAGGATGAACGCATCAGACGCGGTGAACAACGCCGGCAGGAAGCCCTCGACGAGCTGAACAAGGCACTGGCCGAAGCCCGTCTGAACGGTCAGAAAGGCATGGAGGATGCCCCGGCGCAGCAGCCGCAGACCGATGACACACTCAAAAAGGCGGGCGCGGTCACGGAGAACGAGAATGCCGTGACACAGCCTCCCGAAGACGCCGCCACGCAGTCCGTGGTGAAGGCGAAGAAGCCCAACTCCGCCTATTTCAACACCCTTGCCGAAAACGAGCCGGAACCGAACCTTATCAAGGCGATCATCGACGAGGATGTGAAAGCCGTTGACGGTTCGCGCGTAAGGCTGCGCCTGCTCGACGAAGTGGAGATAAACGGCGTTGTCCTTGCGAAAGGCTCGTACATGTACGCCACCATGAGCGGATTCGGGCAGCAGCGCGTGAAGGGCACCGTCAAAAGCCTGATGGTGGATGACGAACTTCTTAAAGTGAGCCTGACGCTCTATGACACCGACGGCATGGAGGGGCTTTATGTGCCCAACTCCTCTTTCCGCGAGACCACCAAAGATATTGCGTCAGGGGCTATGAGCGGCAACATGAGCATCAACAACGGCAGCTACGGCAACAATGTGGCGCAGTGGGGCATGCAGGCGATACAGAACGCCTACCAGCAGACGACCGGCGCCATAGCGAAAGCCATCCGCAAGAACAAGGTGAAGCTCAAGTACGGCACCTTCGTCTATTTGGTCAACAGCAGGGAAAACAACAAAAACAGGTAGGACGATGATACGCATTGACGAAATCTACAATGAGGACTGCCTGGAAGGTATGAAGAGGATTGCCGACAGGAGCATCGACGCCATTGTCTGTGACCTGCCATACGGCATACTGAACCGCAAGAACCGGCATGCCCGTTGGGACAGGCCGATACCGCTTGCCCCCTTGTGGGAGCAGTACCGGCGCATCATCAAGCCGGATAGCCCCGTCATCCTTTTCGGGCAGGGAATGTTCACGGCCAGGCTGCTCATGTCCCAGCCACGGATGTGGCGGTATAACCTTGTCTGGCACAAGGACAGGGCCAGCGGACATCTGAACGCCAACCGCATGCCGCTGAGGAAACATGAGGACATCCTTGTGTTCTACGAGCACCTGCCCGTGTACCATCCGCAGATGGTTCCCTGCGACAAATCGCAGCGCAACCACGGCCGGCGCACCAGTCAGACATTCACCAACCGCTGCTACGGTGACATGAGGATGACCGATGTACGCATCGCCGACGACAAATACCCGACCTCGGTCATACAGATAGCGAAGGAGCACAAGACCGGTGCCTTCTACCATCCCACGCAGAAGCCCGTCGCCCTTGTGGAGTACCTGATAAGGACATACACCGACGAGGGGGACGTGGTGCTTGACAACTGCATGGGGGCGGGAACCACGGCCATAGCCGCCATACGGAGCGGGCGGCACTATATCGGCTTCGAGACCGATGCCGATTACTGCCGGATAGCCGAAGAAAGGATACGGGAGCTGGCGGAACGCGGTGACGAGGCGGAACAAGGAGAAACGGACCGGACATAAACCAATCATGCGCATATGGAACCTTCAAACTACCTAAAGAGACTGTACGGGAACCCGACGGATGAGAAATATACGCCGGGGTATGGCGTGCTGCCCATCATCAAGTACATACCCGAAGGCAAGACTGTCTGGTGCCCGTTTGATACGGAGCACAGCGAGTTTGTGCTGAAATTCAGGGAAGCCGGCTTCAAGGTCGAGTATTCCCATATCTGCAACGGGCAGGACTTTTTCAGGTACGAGCCGCCCCAATGGGACATAATAGTCTCCAATCCCCCGTTCAGCCGCAAGACGGAAGTCTTCAGCCGCTGCCTGGAATTAGGCAGGCCGTTCGCCCTGCTGATGTCGAACTACTGGCTGAACAACGTGGCCCCGTGCCGGCTTTTTCAAAATTCCAATCTGGAACTGCTTATGTTCGACAAGCGGATACAGTTCGGGGAGGGTAAAAACGTGCCGTTCAACAGCAGCTATTTCTGTCATGGGATACTTCCGAGACAGATCATATTTGAAATGATGGACACTTCGGACAGGACGCCGAGCCGTATGCCGGACGACCTGCCCGGCGCGGGCGTATGCCGGACGGCCGGAGAAGAAGACAATCAAGAACTTTAATCGTAACATAATTCAATGAAAAGTAAACTACTTGGCATTATGCTTTTATCGGGCATTTCCGTTTTTTCGGATGCCAACGCGCAGACGACCTGCGACGAAATGGAACAACTGACGGTGAACGAGCAGATAACGACCGTCATCACGGCATCGGAGCCGGTGCGTTTCGTGGACATCTCCACAGACAAGGTTGCGGGCGACCAGCCCGTCAGGAACATCATCCGCCTCAAACCCAAGGAGGCCGGGCATGAGGACGGCGAGGTGCTCGCCGTCGTGACCATCGTCACGGAACGCTACCGCACCCAGTACGTCCTGCTGTACACGACACGGCCTGCGGAAGCCGTCACCAGCAAGGAGGTGGAGCTGTCGGAGCGTACCGCCTACCACAATCCCGCCGTGTCGATGTCAACGGAGGAGATGTACCGCTACGCGCGTCAGATATGGACATCGCCGGCGAGGTTCCGCAACGTGGGCAGCAAGAGGCACCGCATGACCATGCGGCTGAACAACATCTATTCCGCCGGGGACTATTTCTTCCTTGACTTCTCGGTGGAGAACCGCACCAACATCCGCTTCGACATCGACGAGGTGAGGCTCAAGCTCTCCGACAAGAAGGTGTCGAAAGCCACCAACTCGCAGGTGGTGGAGCTGAAGCCGGAACTGGTGCTGGAACAGTCCCGGTCGTTCCTTCACGGCTACCGCAACGTGGTAGTGGTGAAGAAACTGACCTTCCCCAACGACAAGGTGCTGACGGTGGAGCTGATCGAGAAGCAGATTTCGGGGCGCGCCATATCCCTGAACATAGATTATGAGGACGTGCTGTCGGCCGACGGCTTCAGCAGCGCATTACTGACGGAGGAATAGGCCATGAGGAAGATACTGATGACTCTTGTCGCTGTGCTGGCGGTGTCAGCCACGGCGTTTGCCGGAGACCGTGACGGACGTGTGTCCTTCGGCATCGGACTACTGTATGAGAACGGATTGGACCTGACCGTCGGCTATGAGCGTGAGAACGCCTACCACAACGCCTGGGAGTTTTTCGCCAACGGCTATGTCAAGTGGGACGAATGCGCCTCCTGCGGCCATGTCTGCCCGGACTCGTTCTGGAAAAACTACCGCTCGTGGAGCATAGGCGCGGCCTACAAGCCGTGCGTGATGCGGGGCCGTAACCATTACGGCAGTTTCCGCTTCGGCGGCTCGCTCGGCTCGGACACCCACAAGGTGTTAGGCGGCATACACGCCGGCTACGAGCACAACTACCGTCTGCGCGGCGGCTGGCAGCTGTACTGGCAGGTGAAGTCGGACCTGATGATAAAGGGCAAGGACCTGTTCCGCACAGGCATCGTGTTAGGCGTGAAACTACCTGTAAAATAAGAAGCCATGAAAACCGATTATGTAAAGATACTGAACCGTATGAACAAGATTATCAACCGAGTCAACGCCCGCCGGCAGACGGACAGCCGTCCCGGGAGCAAGGGACTGAAAGTGAAATGGCGCAGGGCGTGGAAGATGTTAAGGTGCAACCATTTTGGCCTGTGCGCCCTTGTGCTGTCCGTGGACCTCGCCTCATGCGACGGGCATCATGAGTTTCCCGACACCTCGATGAAGGTCGGTCATGTGCTCTGCACCGACGGCCGTGTCATGGCCTTGGAGGACTGTGACCGTCAGGGGAAGGAGCCTATCGCCGTGGTGTTCCATCTCAACAACGACGAAAAGATGGAGGGGAACGGATATGCCGTTTACCTCCGTGACCTGCCCGATGAAGCCTTTGCCGACAGCGTCGGTGTGGCACAGGGGACATCCGCAGACCTGTACGCGCATGACGGAAATGCCAATACCCACGAGATGTATGCGGGCAGCGGATGCGGTTCGCCGGCGGCCAATGCCGTGTTCGCCATGTGGCGTTACGGGCAGAGTGCCTATATCCCCTCGGTGGCGCAGATGCGCCTGCTGTATGCGGCCAAGCCGTACATCAACCATGTCATCGAGAAATGCGGCGGAGAACCGTTGCCCGACGAGGCGGACGAGGTATGGTACTGGACATCCACGGAGGTGGCCGGTCAGGAGACCTCGAAGGCATGGCTGTACTCGCTCGGCAGCGGTGCCGTACAGGAGACGCCCAAGCTCCAAGCCCATAAAGTGAGACCTGTCGTAACATTGAACGATTGAAATGAAGAACAATATGACTATAGTAAATATCCTTTTCGGCATCGTGCTGATGATACTGGTGCTTGTCCAGACCTACAACTCCGTGAAAGCGGAAGCCCACCGTCAGGAGCTGCAGCAGCTCGGCGACTTCCTGCAATCGCGGAAAGACAGTCTGGATGCCTTGATCGGGCGCTTTGACGACATACTCAGCGACATGGCATCCGACAGCGAGAGAAACGCAGTCCTGAAAAACCACGCGATAGAGCTGGATAGCCTTGTCAAAGGACTCAAATATGAACAGGATTGTCTTGAATCCGGGAACCGGTCCTTGAAATCGACTCGGAAAAGGCTGCTGACCATCAAGGGAAAACTCATGAACGAGACCAACGAAATCAGGGAAAAGATACGGCAGAGAAAGCACACGATAGCGCAGCTTGAAATCCAGATTGACTCGCTGAAGAGAATCAAGGCTGGGTTTGGTATAGAAATGAACAATGGCCTTAGAGACGAGATAAGCTGCCTCTCAGAGCCGGTCTCGGGTCTGAATATTCCGCCGTCGGTTAAATCAATTCTGGCATCCCATGGCATCACGTGCATCGGCGAACTGGCCTGTCTTGACAGGGAATACTTGCAAGGTATCAGCGGTATCGGACCGGTAAGCGTCGAGCGTATAGAGGCAACCCTCCGGGAAATGGGCTTGTGCCTCGGCTTGGAAGCGGTCAGGGTCAACGACCGCTGGTACAGGATTGAACCGGAGGAGACAGAAGAACAGGCTACAGAGCAGACACAGGAACAGACAACAGAGTGACCTATGGAAGAGACAAAAGAGATACAGGGACTTTACAAGATATTCCGCGCGGCGGTCTATGTGTCGCTGCTGCTTGAGTTTTTCGAGTATGCCGTCGATCCCGAGACGCTCGACCGGTGGAACGGCGTGCTCGTGGACATCCACGACCGGATAAAGACATGGTTCATATACCATGACGGGAATCTGATATACGCCAAGGTGACGACCTTCCTGCTTATCTGCATCACCTGTGTGGGGACGCGAAACAAGAAGCACCTTGAGATGGACGCCCACAGACAGGTGCTCTATCCGTTGCTCGGCGGTGTCGGGCTGGTCGCCGTGTCCGTGTGGCTCTTCGGGTTCTCCATCATGCCGCGCATCTACACGCTGAAGGTCAACATCTGGCTATACATGATACTGTCCGTCGTCGGGGCGGTGCTTGTCCATGTAGCCCTCGACAATATCTCGAAATTCCTGAAGGACGGGCTGCTGAAAGACCGCTTCAACTTTGAGAACGAGAGTTTCGAGCAGGCCACCGAAGCGGTGGAGAACAGGTATTCGGTGAATATCCCCATGCGCTTCTATTACAAGGGGAAATTCCGTAAGGGTATGGTATCCATCTCCAACCCGTTCAGAGGCACATGGGTCGTGGGCACGCCCGGTTCGGGAAAGACATTCTCCATCATCGAGCCGTTCATACGCCAGCACTCCGCCAAGGGTTTCGCCATGGTGGTGTATGATTACAAGTTCCCTACCTTAGCCACCAAACTATACTACCACTATCTGAAAAACAGGCGATTGGGAAAGACACCGCCTAATTGCCGCTATAACATGATCAACTTTGTGGACGTGGAGTACAGCCGGCGTGTGAACCCGATACAGGCGAAGTACATCCCGAACCTTGCCGCAGCCAGCGAGACTGCCGAAACCTTGCTTGAATCCCTGCAGAAGGGAAAGAAAGAGGGTGGCGGCGGCTCCGACCAGTTCTTCCAGACCTCGGCGGTGAACTTTCTCGCGGCCTGTATCTATTTCTTCGTGAACTACGAGAAGGAGCCGTATGATTCCTCCGGCAGGCAGCTCTATGCCGACAAGGTGCAGGACCCGGTGACGAGGATATGGAAGCCGACAGGCATCGTGCGTGAATACAAGGACGGGCCGGTGACGGAGCCGGCCTACTGGCTCGGCAAGTACAGCGACATGCCGCATATCCTCTCGTTCCTGAACCAGAGCTACCAGACCATCTTCGAGGTACTGCAGACCGACAGCGAGGTGGCGCCGCTGCTCGGCCCGTTCCAGACCGCCTTGCAGAACAAGGCGATGGAGCAGCTGGAGGGTATGATAGGCACGCTCCGTGTCTATACCTCACGCCTTGCCACCAAGGAATCCTATTGGATATTCCACAAGGACGGTGACGACTTCGACCTGAAGGTCAGCGACCCGAAGAACCCGTCCTATCTGCTTATAGCCAACGACCCCGAAATGGAATCCATTATCGGCGCGTTGAACGCCCTTATCCTGAACCGCCTTGTCACGCGCGTGAACACCGGGCAGGGAAAGAACGTCCCCGTGAGCATCATCGTCGACGAGCTGCCGACATTGTATTTCCACAAGATAGACCGACTGATAGGCACGGCGCGAAGCAACAAGGTGAGCGTGACGCTCGGTTTCCAGGAACTGCCGCAGCTGGAGGCCGACTACGGAAAGGTGGGCATGCAGAAAATCATCACGACCGTAGGTAACGTGGTGAGCGGCTCGGCAAGAAGCAAGGAAACCTTGGAATGGCTCTCCAACGACATTTTCGGCAAGGTGGTGCAGCTCAAGAAAGGCGTCACCATAGACCGCGACAAGACGAGCATCAACCTGAACGAGAACATGGACAGCCTCGTTCCGGCCTCCAAGATATCCGATATGCCCACCGGCTGGATATGCGGACAGACAGCGCGTGACTTCGTCAAGACCAGGACCGGGCGCGGCGACAGCATGAACATACAGGAGTCGGAGGAGTTCCAGACCACCAAGTTCTTCTGCAAGACGGATTTCGACATGGCGGAGATAGCCAAAGAGGAAGCCGGGTATGTGGAACTGCCAAAGTTCTACACCTTCCCGTCGAGGGAAGAACGCGAGCGCGTACTTTACAAGAATTTTTTACGTGTGGGCATAGAGGTGAAAATGATGATAGCGGAAATACAGCGGAAGAAAGCGGCACGATGATGAAACTCAGACACATACTTATTCTGGCGGCCGTTGTCGCCGGTTGTTCTGCGGCTGCGCAAGGGCACAGTCAGGGCGTGGAAAGGATGAAAAGGCTGATGTCGCTGCCCCCTTTCGAGCGCGCGGTTCTTATTATAAAGCGTTATGAGACGCTCCACAGGCCGTCGGACTGGCCTTACATAGGTTATGGCCACCGCGTCCAAAAGGGAGACCCCTATAAGAAAGGAACAAGGCTGAGCGAGAGGGAGACCGACAGGCTGCTGCGCCGCGACCTGAGGGGACGTTGCGCCACGTTCCGCCGCTTCGGGCGTGACTCGCTCTTGTTGGCGGCGTTGGCGTACCAGGTCGGCGAGTACAGGCTCCTTGGCGGCGGCAGGACGCGCAGGAGCAAGTTGATACGCAAGCTGGAAGCCGGGGACAGGAACATATACAAGGAATATGTCTCTTTCCGCAAATGGAGAGGGAAAGCGGTGCCGAGTATCGAGAGACGCAGGCATGTGGAGCTTCTGCTGCTGTATGACCCATGAGGGGACGGACAGGGATTGCCGATGAAAGCCGGTCTTTTGACATATAGGGAATCACCCGTCTTGTATAGCTGATGATTGCATAACGATATCAAACAAAAGACTGTATGGCAACAATAAAGATCAAATTCCGTGCATCCTCTTCCGCAGCGAAGGAGGGCACACTGTTTTTCAGGGTGATTCACAACCGTGTGGCAAGGCAGATCCGCACAGGCTACAGACTTTATCCGCATGAATGGGACGACGGCATGGCGGCCGTGCGCGTCTCCGGCACAGACGACAAACGGCGCGGCTATCTGGTTTCGTTAACGGAGGCGCTCAACAGGGACGCCGGACGGCTCAGGGGCATCGTCTCGCGCCTTGAACGCACCGGAAATCCCTATACCGCAGATGGCGTGGTGGAGGAATACACATCCCCGTCGGACGTCCATGCCTTCCTCTCCTTCGGTCGCAGCCTCGTGGAACAGCTGAAAAGAATCGGCAGGAGACGCACCGCCGAGACATACGCCACGGCGATAAACAGCTTTGCGAGGTTCAGAAAAGAGACTGACATTCCGTTGGAAGGGGTGGATTCCGACCTGATGGCGGCATACGGGAGCTACCTTTCCGAAACGGGGGTCTGCCCCAACACCGTGTCGTTCTATATGCGCAACCTGCGGGCCATCTACAACCGGGCCGTGGACAAGGAGCTGACGGTGCAGCGTTACCCTTTCAAGCATGTCTATACCGGCATCGACAAGACCGTCAAGCGTGCCGTGCCGATAGAGGTCATACGGCAGATACGCGACCTCGACCTCTCCCTGCACCCCGTCATGGACTATGCGAGGGACATCTTCATGTTCTCGTTCTACACGCGCGGCATGTCGTTTGTGGATATCGCCTTCCTGAAAAAGAAAGACCTGAGGGACGGCATACTGTCTTATCGCCGGCACAAGACCAACCAGCAGCTTTTCATCAAGTGGGAGAAGCCCATGCAGGAGATCATCGACAAATATGACACGGCGGACACTCCGTATCTGCTGCCCGTCATCAAGTGCAACGGCAATGACGAGAGGACACAGTACATAAACGAGGCCCACCGCGTGAACCGCAGCCTGAAGAAGATAGGCAGGCTGCTGGGCCTTGCCATACCGCTGACGACCTACGTCGCCCGCCACGGCTGGGCCAGCATAGCCAAGAGCAAGAACATACCGATAGCCACCATCAGCGAGGCGATGGGGCACGACTCGGAGAACACGACGCGCATCTACCTCGCTTCGCTCGACACCTCGGTGGTGGACAAGGCGAACAGCCTTATTCTGAGGTCGCTGTAGATGATAAATTAGTAAATGAATGTTAAAAAAGATACATAATTCTCGGAAATGTGTACAAAACACACTCTAAAAAATCTTGGAAATGTGTATATTGGCACTGCTGAAAAATATCGGAAACGTGTAATAACATTTGTTTTTATGATAAGACGAAAGATATACGGGCGGTTGTCCGCATGGAAAAAGGAATCACAAGGCGGCCTTTTGACGAGAACGGTATAGTCAGCGCAGATCTATACAGAAAATTGATGCTTGGCAAATTGGTAATAAACGAGGGGATGCTGACAGAGAATATCGTGGCGCAGATGCTGGTCGCAGCCGGACACAAGCTCTACTTTTTCTCTTCCTACTCGAAAGATGACCCCGAATCAAGAATAGTATTTTCGCTCAAAATCATATTTTACAGAATATTTATGTGTCTTGACACAGATTTGTTCGGCAACAATTACAGTTTTTATTTTGAAAGACCAACTGTTTTATAGAATTTTGTACGCTTTGAACTTATTTTCTCCACACTTCCGACATGGCAACGGCCGATGATATCATATACTTGCCTATTTATATGGCTCCGCTATTATAGGGGAAAGATCGTCGAGCGCATCTATCTCGCCTCACTCGACACCTCGGTGGTTGACAGGACCAACAGCCTTATCCTGAGGTCGCTGTAAAACATGAAACCTGTTTGAAAGTTTCCATTCCCGGGAAATGTCACAAATGACACTTTTCGGGAATGGATGCAAAATGTATCATTTAACGTCAAACAGGTCATCCATGACAATTTGTTTTTGCACGATACCGGAATGTTTTCCGTAAGCCACGCCATACGTGGTGATCATGGTGAGATGGACGGTCTGCCTTGCATTCAGTGTCTTCTTCAATGCATCGATGCGATTCCGCAGTTTGCTTTCCTCTTCTTTGGAGATGGAGTATTCCCCGCCGGTGAATTTCATTTCACACAGGTTTACCACATTGTCGGCTCTTATTATAAGCAAGTCAATCTGTGCGCCTTCTTTCTCGTCATCGCCTCTGACGCTCCATGCGGACAGCGAGGACTTGACTCCCCCTATTCCCAAGGCTCTCTTGATTTGTGGGATGTGCTGCCAGCACGCTTCCTCGAACGCGACACCCCGCCACGACCGCATTATGTCCGAGGTGGCGTTGTCTGTCATAAAACTTATATCGGAAATGTTCGGTTCCACATATTTCAACCAAAACAGGCAGAAGTTGTCTGTCAGCTTGTAGTATTCCATGTTTCCCGGCCGGCCGTATGGCACATAGCGGATGATAAAGTCGCTCTCGGACAAAGCCGCCAGCGTGCCGGACAGACCGCCTCCAAGAGGCAGTCCCGTGGCCTTGGCGATTTCTTCACGTGAGAAGCCGGTGTGTCTCGTGGCAAGCAGGCGTACTATTTTCTTGCAATCCTCGGGATTGCCGAAAATCGCATTGAAAAGACGGTTGAACTCGTCTTTCAAGCGCGGGTTACGCCCGAAAAGGATTCGATCGGTATTCCATTCAAAGTTCATTCCTTTTTGGAAGTAACTAAGGTAATATGGAATGCCTCCAAACACCATGTGGCTCTGCACTATATCGTAGCGCGACATCTCGATGCCCTCGTTGGCAAAATATTCCTCGCATTCTTTCAGCGTGAATGGCAGGAGCTTGATTTCGTCGGTCAGACGTCCGTAAAGTCCTCCTTTATTGCGTGACAGATTGCCGAGAATCCATGAAGTGGCACTTCCGCACACCACAAGCATTATGTTGTCCCGTCCCGCACACCAGCTGTTCCAAAAGTTTTCAAAAGCCGGAAGAAAACCTGAGCGTGGCGTATCCATCCAGGGCAGTTCGTCAATGAACACAACTTGCCTTTTACCGTCATCGAGTCTGACAAGCAACTGCTCCAACTGATAGAATGCCTCCATCCACGATTTGGGTATATTAAAGCCTTCAAGACCATGATTCAACAGAGAATAGTAAAAACTTTCCAGTTGCATCCTCATACGGTTCTTCACTCCGGTCTGGTCAACAGGAGACACGCCTGTATGCTGGAAAGTGATTCTGTCTTTCAGCACCTGTTTGATAAGAAATGTCTTTCCGACACGCCGCCTGCCATATATGGCGACAAACTCGGGACGGTCGCTCCTATAGAGCCTTTCCAATTCTTCCTGCTCCTGTTTTCTGCCAATGATTACACTCATATTCAAGTATTATATTGCTAAATTCTGCCGCAAAGGTAATAAAAAATCGTCAATCGGCAAAATAAAATACTATTTATCCTGCCGATTATGCGTGTTTTCAACTCGATTCGGCAGAATATGGTATTTTGAAATGCAAAGACAAGGATGGTATGACATGGGATTTGTCCGTATGTTATAAGGATAAGGAAGAATCAAATTGTTGAACAAATCCGGTATTCTCTTTCAAAGAGAGGTATATTCGGATGCAAAGGTACAAAAAATATGGCAGAAAGCATCAATTTACGGGAATAAATTGTTGACAGACCTCTGATTTGACCCAAAAAGTTGAGCTAAATCAAGACTTTGTTGAGCGTTTAACCGCCAAAACGGTCGTAAACGGTTAAAAATCATCCCTCTTCAAAAAGTGTACCTCTCTTTGAAAGAGAAGTACCGTAAACGCGGGTTCAAAGACCTGCTTTCGCTATCTGAAAACGGTTGGTCGTCAGAGATTATTCCCGGCGAAAACTAAGGATGGCAATTGTGGTGACAGGAATGTAGCGGACGTACAAGGCGGCATTTCAACCGGCAGAATTGTTGTGCAAAAATGCCGCTCTCTCCGTAAGAGAGGTCTATTTTGAGTGCAAAGGTACGCAAATTATTGGAAATAAGGGCATAAAATACATAATATTTTTTAAGGCTTCGTGTATTTCCGACGAATTTGCTTAACGAATGTTGAGCATATCCATTCACGGAAATATCAGATAGTTCCTGTATTTCAGCCCGTTATGTCCGGTTTTGCGTATGTGTACCTCTCTTACGGAGAGAAGTGCGAGAAGGTATGGTCTTTTTGCCTTAAATCCGTCCGAGGGAAGGGTTGAAAGACCCGGAACCGTATGAGAAACGAGCAAGGAAGAGAAAACGGGGAGAAATCCCCAACTTTTATTGGCAATGCTTATAACTGCTTGATTAACAAATATATGTGCGGTCATGCAGGATTGATAAAATTGCCTTGAACTGAAATATGGCATCCCATGACGACAAGGAAGAGCTACGGTGGTATGTGATGCGCGACCTGAAAAGGGCGAACGCCAGACAGCCCGCCTACAAGCAGCTTGAAGAAATGAAGATGGAAATCTTCGTCCCGATGAAATGGAGCCTGAAGACACGCAAAGGCATACGTGTCCGCGAGGAGGTTCCGTTCATACAGGATCTGCTCTTTGTCCACGAGACGAGAAGCAGACTCGACACCGTCGTGGAAAAGACACCGACCCTCCAGTACCGCTGGCTGCGCAATACATGGCGCGAAGTGATGACCGTCGCCGATACGGACATGGAGCGGTTCATCAATGCCGTTAACTCTTCGGACTTCCCCCAATATTACCTGCCGGAAGAAGTCACTCCGGCCATGTACAGACACAAAATCCGTATCGTGGGCGGCCTTCTCGACGGGTACGAGGGAAAATTAATCACCTCACGCGGCTCCAAGGTCAAGCGTCTGCTCGTTGAGCTGAAGGATTTTCTTGCCGTTGGTGTGGAGGTCAATCCCGAATATATCCAGATAGTCCAATAGAACCCCATATACGTTTCCCGCCGGTCTGACAACCATTTCGGACAGGCCGGAACAACCGGAGAATATGATAATCGCGGTAGACTTCGACGGAACGATAGTGGAACACAAGTATCCGCAGATAGGCAGGGAGATTCCCTTTGCCATCGCCACGCTGAAAAAATTACAGGCGGAGCGGCACCTGCTGATACTGTGGAGTGTGCGGGAGGGTGAATTTCTGGACGAAGCGGTGGACTTCTGCCGCAAGTGCGGACTGGAGTTTTATGCCGTGAACAGCAACATGCCCGAAGAAGAGGCCGACATGTCGGCGTTGCGCAGCCGGAAGGTATCTGCTGATATGTACATCGACGACCGCAATCTGGGCGGACTTCCCGACTGGGGCGTGATATACGAGATGGTGCACAACCGATGGAGCTACGAACGCTATTTGCAGAAAATTCATGGCTTTGAGAAAGCGGAAAAGATTTCCATCTGGAAACGGATATTCGGCAATAATCACAGATAGTAGATTCATAGTCAGACAAGTTTCCTTTTCTGATTTTTAGCTATCCTTTCAGACTTCAATGACCACACAATCGGAAAACACAAGACGCATAGCCAGGAACACGCTGATGCTCTACGGGCGTATGCTGTTCAGTATGTTGGTATCGCTTTATACATCGAGAGTGGTATTGAACACACTGGGAGTGGAAGACTACGGCATATATAATGTCGTAGGCGGATTTGTAGCCATGTTCTCATTGGTTTCCGGCTCCCTGTCATCGGCAGTAAGCCGTTTTCTCACCTTTGAATTGGGCAGGAAAGACATGGGACGGCTTAAACTGATGTTCTCCACTTCCTTGTCCATCCACGTCATATTGGCACTATTGGTAATCCTCGTGGCGGAAACCGCCGGTTTGTGGTTCTTGAACACCCGAATGACCATACCGGACGACCGGCTTCATGCGGCCAATTGGGTATTTCAGGCCTCTGTCTGTTCATTTGCATTGGGACTGTGCAGCACACCGTTCAACGCCTCGATCGTATCGCATGAGCACATGGGCACTTTTGCCAAGGTGGGAATCATGGATGTGATGCTGCGTCTGCTGGTTGTATTATTTATAGCCCATTCGTCGTGGCATTTTGACCGTCTGATAGTCTATTCGCTGCTATTGGTCCTTGTCAGTATCTCTTTGCAGTGCTTTTATTTGCATTATTGTAGCCAGCATTTTGAGGAATGCCGGTGGCGTTTCAGTTTCGACCGCCTCTGTTGGAAAGAGATGAGTTCGTTCGCAGTGTGGAACTTTATTGGCTGCACCGCCGGATTGTTGAAAGGGCAGGGTGTCAATGTGCTGCTTAATATTTTTGTCGGTCCGGTACTGAATGCCGCCCGTGGTATAGCCGACCAGGTAAATGCCGCTATCTGCTCGTTTTCCGGCAATTTTATGACTGCCCTGAATCCTCAAATCACGAAATCATACGCTTCCGACAATCGGGAGTACACAATGTCGCTGGTAGAACGCGGTTCCCGCTTTTCGTTCTATATCATGTTCATTCTGGCTTTGCCTGTCTTGCTGGAAACCGATTTTATACTGCAACTTTGGCTGAAGCAATACCCCGACCATACCGTAAATTTCGTCCGGCTGGTTTTGCTGCTGTCACTTAGTGATATACTGTCGAACACCCTGATTATGCTGCAAAACGCCAACGGGAATATCCGTAATTATCAGATAGCGGTGGGTGGCATGTTGCTGATGAACTTTCCACTTTCTTATTGCTGTCTGAAAGCAGGTTTCCTTCCTGAATCCACATTGGTGGTGGCATTGTTCGTCTCCGTTTGTTGCCTGATACTTCGATTGCTTTTTTTGCGCCGCATGGTTCATCTGTCCGTCAGGCGATACGTTCGGAATGTATGTCTTAACACGTTCACTGTGGTTGTGGCCGCTTCCTGTTTACCTATATTTCTTAGTTGGCAAATGGAGGATGGCTGGATTCGTTTCATTGTTGTGTGCGTGGCAAGTGTGTGTTGCGCCGGAGTCTCTTCCTATTTTGTAGGATGCAGCCCGTCCGAACGAGCGTTTATCGTGCAGACGCTTCACGGTGTAAAGACAAAATTGCTGGGATGATAAAAGTAAAAGATAAATCCCGTTGCTGCGGTTGTGAGGCTTGCGTGTCAAGTTGTCCCGTACAGTGTATTGACCTTGTGATGGATAAGGAAGGCTTTCTGTATCCGCAGGTAGATGTGACACGTTGCATTGATTGCGGAAAATGCGAGAAAGTCTGCCCCGAATTGGTTGAAGCCGGGGAAAGAAAAGCAACCGGTGTCTATGCAGCCGCCAATCCGGATGATGAAGTCCGCCGTGCCAGCTCTTCGGGTGGTATTTTCACCCTTCTGGCAGAATCGGTCCTTGCGGAGAATGGTGTCGTGTTTGGCGCCCGGTTTGACAAGGATTGGAATGTCGTCCACGATTATACCGAGCCCAAAAAGGGTCTGGGAGCTTTCCGGGGAAGCAAATATGTACAAAGCCGGACCGGTGAGACTTTCAAGCAGGCGGAACGGTTTCTGAAAGCAGGTCGCAAGGTGCTTTTCTCGGGTACTCCCTGCCAGATCATGGGATTGAAGCGTTACCTTCGTAGAGAATACGACAACTTGCTGACTGTGGATTTCGTTTGCCACGGTGTGCCGAGTCCATTGGTATGGAGGAAATACGTCGAAGAAACACTCGTCCGTCAGGACGAAAAAATTCAGTTTCGTCCCACCCTAAACCACCTGTTCTCTGACGAGATACCCCTTATAGAGAGTATATCGTTCAGAGACAAATGCTTAGGCTGGAAAAAATACAGTTTCGCTCTCACCCTCTCCAAGGTGACAACCGCCGGAGAGAAAAATACAGTTTCGCTCTCATCTATATTCTACGACAATGCCTATATGCAGGCATTTCTCGCCAATCTTACCCTGCGGCCCTCTTGCCATGCTTGCCCGGCAAAGTGCGGACGGAGCGGAAGCGATGTGACGCTGGGTGACTTCTGGGGTATTGAGAAGATTGCTCCCGAGGTGGATGACGACCGCGGTTGCAGCCTGTTGATTATAAACAATCCCGGGGTGAAGGGCAAATTACAAAAAGAAGGCTGTTTGTTGGCGGAATATCCCATTTCGGAAGTCATTCCATATAACCCGAGCGTGGCTTATTCGGTGGATATGCCGAATAACAGGGATTTTTTTTGGTACATGTTCGATAAAGCCGGTTTCCATAAGGCTTTAATGTTGACAACAAACAAGGCGTTCCCTTTTCGGGTACTGAGAAAACTTTTCAGGCTGCTATGAAAATCGGAATACTCACACAGCCTTTGCACCGCAATTACGGAGGAATTCTTCAGAATTGGGCCTTGCAGCAGGTGCTTGTCCATATGGGGCATAAGCCGGAGATGATTTTTCTCTGCGGAAATAGTCGTCCCTGCGGCAAGTTGCTGGCTATGCGTTGTATGAGTTTTGCCAAATGTGTGATAAAAAGATACCTGTTCGGATGCAAGGATGTGTATCTTCGTTCAATACTGGATCCGGAATATAACCCGACCCTTCCGCAGTATGCCGATGCGGAATTTGTCGCTCATATCCACAAGACCAAACGGCTGACTGCGGATATGGATTTAGCGAAATATATAGCATTAAGGAGGTATGATGCCTTTGTGGTAGGCAGCGACCAGGTATGGCGGGAAGACTATTCTCCATATATTCCACACTACTTCCTTGATTTCCTGAAATCCGATGACCAACGACCTCGCATAGCCTATGCTGCTTCGTTCGGCAAAGCGAAGAATTATATATCGGAAGAACGTATGCCGATTTGCTGTAAGTTGCTTCATCGGTTCGATGCGGTTTCCGTGCGCGAGTATGAAGGGCTTGATATATTAAGCCGGGATTTTGATTACCATAAAGGTGTAAAAGTCCTTGACCCGACGCTCCTGATTTCGGCAGACGATTACAAGGGGCTGATAAAAGATAAAGATTATGCGCATGAAGCGTATGTCGCAGCGTATATATTGGATCCGTCGAAGGATAAAACTGCGATACTTGCGGAAGTAAGTTCGCACCTGAATCTTCCCGTTCAGTCTCTTTTGGAAGAGCCTCACGGGGCAAAGATGCTTACGGTATCGCAATGGCTCGCAGCATTTGACCGTGCAGATTTTGTGGTAACCGACTCGTTTCACGGCTGCGTTTTCTCCATCATCTTTCACAAACCGTTTATCGCCATAGCCAATGAATTCAGAGGCTTGGACCGGTTTATATCGCTTTTGCGGGATGCGGGACTTGAAAACCGACTTGTCTTTTCCTCAGAAGAATTTGAAATGCGTAAGGATTCTCTATTTACAGTTCCCGATTATACGGATGTTGAGCGTCGACTTTCCGCATCTCGCTCTGTAAGCATGGATTTCCTTGCAGATGCCTTACAGATTAACGACAATGAATAATCCCCAAATATCAGTTATAGTTCCGGTGTACAATACGGAGAAATGGTTGCGCAGGTGTGTGGACTCGATACTCGCACAGACGTTCACCGACTTCGAGTTGCTGCTCATAGACGACGGTTCGACCGACGGCTCTCCGGCTGTCTGCGACGAATACGCCGGAAAGGACTGTCGTGTCTGCGTCTTCCACAAACCCAACGGAGGCGTCTCCTTCGCGAGAAATTTAGGAATAGTTAACGCGGTGGGATGTATTTTAATATTTATTGATGCCGATGATTGGGTAGAGCCTGAGTATCTCGCTGTTTTAATGTCTCATCAAGATTCTGATTTGAGCGTAATCAGCACTTTTTTTCATGGTGATGACGGCATCGTGCTGCATAGAAATCATGATGCTTGTCTTAAAGGCGAGAATGTATTGTATGATTTTCTTAAGAATGGAGCGGATACGGAGTGTCTGCGCAGTCCATGGGGCAAAGCATACAGGAGAGATATAATAGAGGATGTCAAATTAAGGTTTGATGAAAATCTGCGCTTATGCGAGGACACATTGTTTGTATTGCGCTATTGTCTGGAATGCAGAAATATGTCCATATCAAGCATTGCATGTTATCATTATGAATTCAGCACCGTCAATTGTGAAAATTCATTGTCAAGAAACAAACTGCTTTATATCCGACATTATGATTCGATATTCAAAGCGTTTTATAAGCTTAATGAAGTATTCAAAACCAAAACCGGATCAGACGATAGCATAATATACCGTTCTTATTTGGGTAATGTGTTTATTATGACTTTGTGTGCAGTACTGGATACACACGAATATCAGGAGTTCGAATCTTTTACAAACAATGGCTATGTGAAGCATTGCATCGATATCCTTTCGTTAGGTAATAACTATGGCATTAAGGGTAAGTTTTACATAAAGCTTATTAAAAACGGGTGTCTGAGATTATTATTTTTGATGGAACGTGTTATGCATGAAATTGGTTGATCCGAACGCTATTATGGCAAATCTAATGATATCGATTATTGTTCCGGTTTACAACAGCGAGAAATATCTGCGTAGGTGTGTGGACTCGATACTCGCACAGACGTTCACCGACTTCGAGTTGCTGCTCATAGATGACGGCTCGACCGACGGCTCTCCGGCCATCTGCGATGAATACGCCGGAAAGGACAGCCGAGTCCGCGTCTTCCACAAACCCAACGGAGGCGTCTCCTCCGTTCGCAACCTCGGCCTCGACCACGCCCTCGGCGAATGGATATGCTTCGTAGACAGCGACGACAGCATATCCAATCTTGAAGTATTAAGTACATCCCGGTTGAGTGCGGATCTGGTTCTATTTAGCTTGAAAATTGTTAATGACAATGGATTCTCATACGACGATTCTCTTATTCCATTGGCAGAGGCAGCCGATACTAAAAACGGCTATCTGAAAAAGTATCTGCATTTTCATATCTTCAATTGCGTATATGCAAAGCTGATTCGGAAAAGTGCCATAGGAATTTTACGTTTCGATACGGCAATAAGATTTGGAGAAGATGCTCTGTTCAATTTACGGCTAATGAAGTCTGTAAACTCAATCAAATTATGCAATGATGTGGAATATACTTATAACATAATCGGAGATTATGGGAAGAAATATAAAGGTTCAATCAAAACGGCAGCCGGTACAATGTACCTGATATTCAAAGCCTATCAAGCCTTGCAATGCCGTAATTTGATTTTTGAGCGTAATGTGTTTAATTGTTATCGGTCTATCTGCCAAGAAGAATGGTCGAAAAGACCGTCTTTATGGAATAATGACAGGAAGGTATCATTGGTATATTCTGCGATAAAAGATACATTCCCCATTGGTTTTCGTATAAAATACAGGCTCGCTGCTACTCCTATATACGGTTGGTATCAATATCTGAAAGGAAGAATCAATGTCAGGAAGCATAATGAAGATGAATAATCCCGAGATGTCATCTAATAGACTGACGGCTGTAGAGGCTTTGCGTTTTCTGTCTGTATTCCAGATATGTTTATGGCACATGGGGCTTCCGCTCACTGCGGCCGGCTTTTTAGGTGTTGAGTTTTTCTTCATTCTGGGGGGGATTTTTATGTATAAAGCGGCCGTTAAGCCCAATAGCCCGGGAACGCTTGCATATAGTTGGCATAAATTGTCGAAATTCTGGTTCAAAACAGTGCTTGCCATAATATTAACCTACGCTATATATTGGGAAGGGCTGATTACTGAATTTCAGGATAATTGGGTCCATCCGATAATGAAGTTCATATCTGAGGCTTTGATGCTGCAAGTTACAGGCAGTTTCGAGTATGGTGTCAACTGCCCATCATGGTTCTTTGCGACATTGATATATGGGGGTGCATTCGTATATCTGCTGGCAAAATATTATACAAAATTAAGTATACGTCTGGTCTTTCCTGCTATTGCGATATTTTATTTCGCCTACACATTTAACAATGGAACTACAGAAACGCTTGAGAATTGGGACGTGACAGGCGGTTTTGTACCCCTGTCAATGGCACGCGGTATAGCTGAAATCGGCTTTGGCGTGGTGATAGGCTACATGTATTTCAATTACTCGCAGTTTTTTTATGGGCGTTTGAAAGTTTTTAATGTGGCATCTGTTCTATCGCTGATATTATACATAGCCATTGTCGCCGATAACAGACAATTGTCGCAATATGCGTTTATTTTTATTCCGATTCTGATATGTGCCGCTATGACGCCGGGAACAGTTATAAGCAAACTGTTATGTGGCAAATTCTGGATATTTCTCGGACGTATTTCTTTTGATATTTATATAATCCACTATCCGCTGATAGCCGTTTTTCGTCATTATCTCCTGGTTGTAGCCGGGTTGCCTTTCTGGCTTGTCGCAACGCTATATTACATTTCTTTGATTCCGGCGGCATTCATTTTCGATAAAACCGCTGTAAGGATTCAGAAGTTTTTGTTTCGTCCGAACAATAACGGCAAGATAATTACCAACAATGCATAACGAGAGGATTAAATCGTTGCGCCCGGGTCTGACCGGTTTTATGCGTGCTAAGAACGAGGGACGTTTTATCGGAGTGTGTATAGACTCGGTAATTGATGCTCTTGATGAACTTATCGTTGTTTACAACGACTGTACCGATGATACAGAGGCTGTTCTGCGTGAGAAAGTGAAACAGTATGGCGGCAAAGTCAGAATATATGCGTTCAACCATAAGATTTATTTCAACAATCTGACTCCTGAAGAGTATGATTATGCTTTATCGTTGCCGGAAAATTCGCCTCATCTGTTCTGTACGCAAAGCAATGCAGCCCTTGACCATGCGACGTTTCAGTATGCTGTAAAGATAGATGCTGACCAAATTTATTTTGCAGACGAGGTGCAGAAGTGGCGGGATGCCTGTCTCGGCAAGGATGTTTCTGTCACGGCAGCTCAGAAAGTGGTTGCGGAGTGTTTCCGGGCGTGGATTTCGTTCTACCGCCGGATGTCACTTATTTCCGGAAAGGTATGTTTCTGGCTGATGCCGGATTGGCTTGTGGGCACAGGTGCGAAGGCTTATATAGCCTATGCGCGGCATCTGCTGCATGAAGGTAAAGCTTCAATAGCATGGTCCGGTATAAATGTTTTCGTTGAAGATGGTAAGATTTTCGTTCCTTATGATTATAGGAATGTGCATCCCCCCTATAATGGAGAAGGCGATCTTGTATTATTCAAAATATCATCGGAAACGAGATTTACAAAGCTCTTGGTGCCCGGCGATAAAACAAGGGTTTTAGAGTACATGAACAACCCATATCCGATGTGGTTTTGTGGGCCGATGTGGTTCCATCTGCATGCCAACCGCGATTATTGCGAGGCGAAGGTGTCGGAGATGAGGCGCGAGAATCCGGAATTGTTTGTCGATGCCGATGCTTTTCTTGATTTCAGCTATAAGGACTCTCTGAAACTGATGCGTAATGGGATACCAACGTTATTCCAGCGCACTCTTTTTCTGTTAGTCCATAAAATAAATATGGCGGCAGTACGCCGCAACCTTCTGCGATACAGGAATGCCATTATCGGCATTTTTGATAAAGATGCAGTGAGGAACAAGGGCGTGAAAACGGCTGACTAAACAAAATATTAAGATGACCACCAAGCAATACGATTATCTGATAGTGGGTGCCGGGCTTTTCGGTGCTACTTTTGCGTATCTGGCAAATAAGGCCGGCAAAAAATGTCTTGTGATAGACAAGCGCCCTCATGCCGGCGGCAATGTATATTGCGATAATACAGAAGGAATAAATGTGCATAAGTACGGGGCGCATATTTTCCATACTTCTGATAAATCTATCTGGAATTTTGTCAATTCAATCGTTGAATTTAACCGATATACCAACAGCCCGGTAGCCAATTATAGGGGACGGCTTTTCAATTTGCCGTTCAATATGAATACATTCTGGCAGATGTGGGGCGTCAGGACTCCTGAAGAGGCTGAAAGAACACTTGACGAGCAGCGCAAGGAAGCAAGGGAAAGGCTGGCGGCAGCTGGTGTCTCCGAGCCTCGTAATCTTGAAGAGCAGGCGCTGCTGCTTATCGGTAGAGATATATATGAGGCTCTGATAAAGGGTTATACCGAAAAGCAATGGGGGCGCCGGTGCACGGAGCTTCCGCCGTTCATCATCCGTCGTCTGCCTGTGAGGCTGACATTCGACAACAATTATTTCAACGACAGTTACCAAGGCATACCTGTCGGTGGGTATAACAGATTGATAGAAGGCTTGCTGAAAGGTATCGAAGTACGGCTCGGGGTGAATTTCTTCGAATCCAGAAATGTTCTGGAGGAAATGGCCGATGAGATTGTGTTCACCGGAAAAATCGATGAGTATTTTGGCTATCGATTCGGCAAACTTGAATACCGGACAGTGAGATTCGAGGAGGAGATACTTGATGTGCCCAATTATCAGGGGAACGCGGTGGTCAACTACACGGAGAGAGCTGTCCCGTTCACTCGCATTATAGAGCATAAGCATTTTGAGATGTTTGGCAATGCAGTCTATGACAATCCCCATACAGTAATCAGTAGAGAATATTCGACCGAATGGACTGATGGAATGGAACCGTATTATCCGATTAATGACTCGGTCAATAATACACTTTACAACCGCTATTCCCAATTGGCGGAAATAACCGACGGCGTGTGGTTCGGAGGTCGTCTGGCCGAGTACAGGTATTACGATATGGCACCGACTATTGAATCTGCAATAAACCTTTTCAATAAACTCAATCGAAATGTATAAAGGCTACAAAATAGTTGTCAATACTGCTGCCGGACGCCGGCGCTATATGCAGTATCTGATTCCGTTTATCGTGTCGTGTCCGATTGTAGACCGTTACGATATTTGGGTCAATACGCACAACGGCGCCGATATCGAATTTTTCAAGCGCGTGGCAGCCCTTTATCCTGTGGTGAATCTGGTGTGGCAGCCCGACGGTGTGGTAAACGGCAACAAGAGTATCAACGCATTCTACAGAGAGTGTGTCGAGTCAAAGACCATTTATTTCAAACTCGATGACGATATCGTGTGGATGGAACCCGGCCTTATAGAGAAGATGGTTGAGTTCCGTGTCTCCAATCCGAGATATTTTGTTGTTTCGCCCTTGGTTATCAATAATTCTCTGTCGACATATTTGTTGCAGACTGAGGGCAAACTCAGGCTGAAAGAGTATTGCAATGCGGATTCATCGCATCCGATTTTATGGCGCAGCGGCCGGTTTGCGGCAGATCTGCATGATTGGTTTATTTCAAACTACTTGCTTCCGAACAAATGGACGCAACTGCATATGGGGGCTAAGCCTATGGGCATGACCCGCTTCTCAATCAACTCAATTCTATGGTTCGGGGATGAAATGAAGAAGTTCAATGGAGAAGTTCCTGGAGATGATGAAGAATTTTTGTCATGTATTTATCCTACCGGTCAAGGTTTGGCCAATGCTTGGAACGGCGACGCTATTGTGGCGCATTTTGCATTTTTTACACAAAGGGAGGAACTGGACCGTATGGGAATTCTCGAACGTTACGGAGAATATCTGCGGGATGAATGGGCTAAGGATAAGACGATGAAAGCTATATCCGACGACATCAATACTGTTATGGCGGAAATCTCCGGGGAGACGAAGACGCTGGAAGAATCTCCGTCGCCGTATCGTAGGGTAGTTGTGACGCCTGCATTCCGTAGCAAGATAAAGAAATTCATTCCACGGTTTATCCTGAAAATTCGTGATGATATCAAGTCAAAGGATGCAGAACGGAACTTCATAAGATAGAAAATGTCCAAGATATTGTCCGTGATAATTCCCTCGTACAATATGGAGCGCTATCTTCCATATTGTCTGGAATCTTTGGTAGTCAGCAATAACCGTGACTTGCTTGAGGTTCTGGTGGTTAACGACGGCAGTAAAGACCGCACCCTTTCGATAGCGCAGAGATATGCTGCGGATTATCCTGATATATTCCGTGTAATCGACAAGGAAAACGGTAATTATGGCTCCTGCATCAATGCGGCACTACCGGTCGCCACGGGGAAATATGTAAAGGTATTGGATGCAGACGACAGTTTCGACACTGTCAATTTCGATGCGTTTTTGGAGTTCCTGAACCTGACCGATGCAGACCTTGTTCTGTCGGATTTTGAGGTAGTCGATGAAAACCGTGTACACAAACGTACTGTTCATTATGGGTTCCCGATTCTTGGCGTTGCTCCGTTTAGCGAGGTGTGTAGCAATGACGATTTTGTGAACGCTATCCAGATGCACGCTGTCGCTTATCGGAGCGCGTTGTTGCTTTCATTGGGTTACACGCAGACCGAAGGCGTTTCTTATACTGACCAGCAATGGATTTTCACCCCGATGATTGGTGTTTCAAGCGTGGCGTATTTCGGAAAGATGGTTTATCGCTATCTCGTCGGACGTGAAGGTCAGACTATGGATCCCAAAGTGAAGATGCGCTCGATGCAACATACGATAAAAAATTCTTTAGGGCTGGTCAAAGACTACGAAACCCACAAGGGAGAGATAACAAATCCGCTGATTGAATCATATTTACATTCAAGGCTGGCGTGGTACATAAAAGATATTTATGTTTTCTATATCACCAATTATAATAAGGACAACGCGGCGATACTCCGTGCTTATGACCGTGACCTCAAAGCGATAAGTCCTCATGTTTACGATTTTATAGGAAGCGTGGAGGTTAGCTCTTTTCGAGGTTTTGCTTATATCGGATATTGGCGGCAACATAATATACCGTCAATTGTGGTAAAGGCACTCGGGCGTATATATCTGGCCGTTCTGAACGCAAAATATCGGAAGCATTATCAAGATGACAGATTGTCAATTGGAAATTAGGAAACAGAATCGTTGTGCGGTTACTGTGATAGTTCCTGTTTACAATGTCAGGGACTATATATGTCGTTGTGCTGAATCCCTGATGAATCAGACGTTGGCAGACGTGGAATTCATCTTTGTGGACGATGCGACTCCCGATGACAGTATTGATATTCTCCGGTCGGTATTGGAGAGATATCCCGAGCGCTTCTCGCAGGTAAAAATCATTACCCACGAGCATAACAAAGGTCTTCCGACAGCGCGCAACACAGGTTTGGCTATTGCCACCGGCGAGTATGTGTTTCATTGTGATAGCGATGACTATGCCGAGCCGGCTATGTTGCAGGACATGTATAAGTGCGCGGTAGACAATAATGCCGATATTGTTTGGGCAGACTGGTATATTTCAATGTCGGGTGGTGAAAGATATATGTCGATGCCCGACCTTCAGACGCCGCAGGAGGCTGTTAAAGCCATGTTGGGCGGTGGTATGAAATATAATGTCTGGAACAAATTGGCACGGCGTTCGCTGTATGTTGATAATGATATTTCTTTCCCTGATGGTTATGGCATGGGGGAAGATTTGACTATGATTAAGCTTTTTGCATTCGCTGACAATGTCATCCATCTTCCCGGAGCCTATTACCATTACAATAAGATTAATTCATCGGCATTCAGTCAGACATATTCTGACCGTCATCTGGTTGAATTGCGTCATAATGCTGATGAATTATTAAAGTTCGTGGCAGAAAAACTCGGGCCTGACTATGTGCGGGAAACCGCTTTTTTGAAACTGGGAATAAAGTTTCCGTTTCTACTGTCGCCTGATATGAAGAAACTCAAGATCTGGAAGTCATGGTATCCTGAAGCTAATCCTTTCATAATGCAAAACAAATATGTATCGATGAGGAATCGGATGCTTCAACAAGGTGCAGCCAATAATCTCTGGGTTCTGGTGAAGGGTTATAACGTTCTGTTTAATAAAATAATCTATGGAATTATCTTCAGATAATGGCTAAATTTATAGGTGTTTTAGTGTGTCTCTGTGCCACAAGTCTTTTCTTTTTCCCTGTGACCTTAGTCGGGATGCCGCCAAACTTGAATACCAAACTGGTTATGGCTGTCATTGGCTTGCCATTGTTGGGATACAATCTGTCAAAATCCTCCGGTTACAAAATTGAAAGCAGATTAATCTCATGGTTCGGGCTTGCTTGCTGCGTTTCATTAGCAACATACTTGTCGGTGGCATTGAACAATACAGCGGATTATACATATGTGACTTATGTGGTATCTATGATGGTATGGACTATGGCAGCGTATGTCACATTAAAATTGATTGAATTTGTGCATGGCTATGTCGATGTCAAACTTATTATTCTATATCTTATGGGGATGTGCACTCTGCAATGCATCCTTGCCATAGCAATAGATATGAATGTCGATGTACAGCAGTTTGTCGACAGATTCTATCCGGATTCCGCATGGCTTCATGAGAAAAAAAGAATGTATGGTTTTGGCTGTTGTCTGGATGTCGCAGGAGGTAGATTTGCTGTTGTTTTGATAATGATTGCATATCTTCTGTATCACGAATCAAAAAAAGATGACTGGCGCACTGTCGCATTTTATATGACCTGTTTCATTATTATCTCTGTGATTGGCAATATGATTGGTCGCACCACTACAGTTGGTATGGTATTGGGAGTTCTTGTGATTATTTACTCAGTCCTGGTTAAAGGCGCGCATTCCAAGTACATCAAGTCAGTCGCCGGCATCGGTATGGCAATTGTTATTGTCACGGTGGTTCTTTACAATACAAATCAGAGGTGGCACAATAATCTCGAATTCGGTTTTGAGGGGTTTTTCAGTCTGGTTGAAAAAGGGAAATGGGAAGTCCATTCGAATGAGATGCTTAAAGAAGGATTCATATTTCCCGACAACGCGAAAACTTGGCTGATAGGTGATGGATATTTTGAAGAACCGGCAAATACTGACCCCTATTATACCGGACGTAGTTTTTATGGCTACTATATGGGTACGGATTCCGGGTACTCAAGATTCCTATTTTATTTCGGTTTAATCGGCCTTTTGGCATTTTCCGCTTTCTTTGTAGAAACTGTTAGTATCTGCGCCGGGTCGTTTCCTGAATATAAATATATATTTTGGGGTATTCTTGTTTTGAATTTTGCCATCTGGGTGAAAGTTTCGACTGATATATATGTCACTTTGGCGCCTTTCATATGCTTATGCATGATGAAGTCGATGCAAGAACAAGAAGAGATATTTACTTCGAGAAATCAGATTGGAAGAAATTTTGTCTGAGTGAAATATATGGGGCTGAAAAAAATACTTGGAACGTTAGCTCCCGGCTGGATCTTGCGCAGGATTCGGCGTGTAAGAGCCTTGAAAATACAGCGAAATGTAATAAGGATGCAGGGGAGGATAACTAATTGTGTGCCAGAATTTTATTATTATCGCATTAAGGCTCTTAAAAGAATTCCGGCCGATAAAAAAATAATTTGGCAATATTGGGCTGACGGTTTTGATTCACCAAACATCCCTGAATTAGTCAAGGTGTGTCTCCGTTCTGTCGAAAAGCATACTCCGCAGTATCTTTTATTCAGACTATCTGATGAAAATCTCAATGAATGGATTGAGATGCCTTGCTGGTTGTATAAAAAAAAGACCATTATGTCAAAAGCTCATTTTGCGGATCTTCTTAGATGTATGCTTTTGTCTTTGTACGGAGGATTGTGGCTTGACGCATCGGTATTTCTTACCGGTGAAATTCCCGAATATATATTCAAGGAAAATTTCTTCATGTACAGAAGGGATGATCAAGAGAAAGACAGGATATATTGGGAAAGTACCTTTGCCAACTATTTCTGTTGGTCACCACAATTTGCCGTAAGATCGTTAATTGGTGTAATGTATGCCAAAGATAAATGTAAGGTAGTCTCGGATTTTGCCTCGATACTATTGGCATTTTGGGAACATAATGACAGGGCTTCTGATTACTTCTTTTTTCAGATTTTGATTGAGGAATATTTCAGGAAGCATCCGGAATCAGAACCGAAAATCTTCAATGATACGGTACCCCATTTGTTGAAGCAGTATATAAACGAAAACCCGGCTCCGGGTTATTCGTTTTCGGATATACTGAGGAAGACCACTGTGCATTCACTCAATTATAAAAGTGATGTTGCTTGCAGAAATCTGCTCGATTTGTTTCCGGAATATCGGAAATATTTAAATTAGAATCACTTATGAAACATGCATATCTGATTTTGGCACATTCTGAAAAAGGAATACTAAAGGAGCTGATTCAGGCGTTGGACGATGCACGCAACGACATTTATATCCATTTGGATGTAAAAGCGAAGTTTGATATCTCGGATTTGTCAACGAATTATAGCGGTTTATATATACTTCCCGATCGATGGGATGCTCGATGGGGCGATTTCAGTTTGGTAGAGGTCGAGTTGCGGTTAATGGCAGAAGCAACAGAAAGAGCCGAATATTCGTACTACCATCTTTTATCGGGCGTCGATTTTCCAATTGCAAGTCAAAATGTGATACATGATTTTTTCGATAAACATGTCGGGAAAGAGTTTATTGGGTTTGCAAATCATGCAACAGTTAAGGAGATTGAATGGCGCTCGCAGCATTACTTCCTTTTTTCAAGGTATTTCAAATCCAAAAATCTACTGATGCGTCTGTCCCGTAGGATATTCGCGGATATCCAATCACTTGTCGGATATAAGAGATTCCCCGGAGTCGTAAAAAAAGGATATCAGTGGTGTAGTCTTACAGATGATTTTGTCCGATACTTATTGTCAAATAAAATCAAGATTCATAATTATTTTTCTCATACTTATTGCCCGGACGAATTAGTCATTCAGACATTCTGTTGGAACTCTCCGTTTAGAGGCAGAGTATATGATTTGAAAGATGAATTCAAAGGTTGTCTACGTTACATTAATTGGGATAATGGCCAAATTCATCTGATGGATCATGAAGACCCACATAAAATGGTGTCTTCTGAGTTTTTGTTTGCAAGAAAGTTCTCAGAGGATGGTCTTGATAATCTATGCAGAATTAAGGATTTGTATAGTGCTCAATAAACTTACCACTGGTGCTTTAAAAAAGTATATGCTCTAAATTGAGTATTAACTATTATTCACCGTTTTATGAAACTCCTCTACTGCATACGCGCCACATACAATCCCGGCGGCATGGAACGGGTACTTCTGAACAAAGTAACCTACTTGGTTGAGAAGTTGCATTGGGATGTCACGATTGTGACTACCGACCAGCAGGGACGCCCTCCGTTCTATCCCTTCCCCGACGCTGTCAGAATGGTGGATTTAGGTATCAACTATTCCGACGACAACGACAAGCATCCCCTCGGAAAGATTGCCGGATACCTGCGTAGGAGGCGCAGGCACAGGAAGGCGCTCACGGCACTGCTGCAACGGGAGAAGGCCGATGTCGTGGTGTCGCTCTATCCGTCGGAGTCCTCTTTCATCCCTGATATCAAGGATGGCAGCCGCAAGGTGCTGGAGCTGCATTACTGCAAGTTCTTCCGCCTCCAGTATGGTCGCAAAGGTCTGCTGGGGCTTATCGACAGGCTGCGCACTAAACAGGACGAGCGTATTGTGCGCCGTTTCGACAGGTTCGTGGTGCTGACCCGGGAGGACAGAGGCTATTGGGGCAGTCTGCCCAATATTGAAGTGATACCCAACGCCGCCATGCCCCTGACGGACAGATGCTCTGACGTTTCATACAAACGGATCATCGCCGTAGGACGGCTCGACTACCAGAAAGGCTTCGAACGTCTGATCCAGGCATGGGAGCTGGTGCGGCAAACGAACAAATATGGCGGCTGGCGGCTCGACATCTTCGGGCAGGGCGAATGGCAGGATATGCTGCAACGGATGATAGACAGGGCCGGACTGCAAGAGACGGCACACATCAACCGTCCCACGACAAGCATAGGCGATGAATACGCCCATAGCTCCATGCTGGTGATGAGCAGCCATTACGAGGGCTTCCCGATGGTGATGATAGAGGCTATGGCCTGCGGGCTTCCGGTGGTTTCCTTTGACTACAAGTGCGGCCCGGGAGACATCATAGAAGACGGTGTGAACGGGCTTCTGGTAACAGACGGGGATATTGAGGGCCTTGCCGCCGCGATGACGCGCCTGATGTCGGACGTGGCGTACCGCAGGAAGCTGTCCGCCAACGCCCGCAAGGTGACAGACACCTATTCCGAAGAGGCGGTCATGGCCCGATGGCTCAACCTCTTCACCTCACTGACCGAAAAATGAGAAAGCTGCTTCAAATCAACCCCGTGCTGCGGACCAACACCTCCACCGGGCGCATCATGCAGGAGATAGGCGAGCTTGCCATGCAGAACGGCTGGGAGAGCCACATCGCCTACAGCTACGGGCGTGACGGCATCCTCCCCTGCAAGTCGCACACCATACCCGTGGGCGACAGGTGGAGCGTGGCATGGCACGGCATCGCAACCCGCCTGGCCGACCGCCACGGACTGGCATCGGCCGGCGCCACCCGAAGGTTCGTCCGGCGGATAGAGGCGATAAGGCCCGACATCATCCACATCCATAACATCCACGGCTATTTCTTGAACTACCGCATCCTGTTCGACTACCTGTCGGGGATTGACACCCCCGTGGTGTGGACGGTGCATGACTGCTGGCTCTACACCGGGCACTGCTTCTATTACTCATACGCCGGATGCGGCAAATGGCAGACCGGATGCGGCGACTGCCCGCAACGGCGCGAGTTCCCGGCCAGCTGGCTCGTCGACCGCTCACAGCGTAACCACGCCGACAAGCGCGAGGCCTTCACCTCCGTACCGGTCGGCCGTATGGTCATCGTCCCCGTGTCGGAATGGATAAAGAGTGAAATGGAGCGCTCGTTCCTCCGCGGCTACGACATGCGCGTCATCCACAACGGTATAAACACGGAAACATTCAATTTGTTCGACGCGGAGCCGGTAAAAGACAGATATCACCTGAAGGGCAGACATATCCTGCTCGGCGTGGCCAGCGTGTGGAGCAGGGAGAAAGGGCTTGACGACTTCATCCGTCTGTCCGGGATGCTGAACGAGGACGAAGTCATCATGCTGGTCGGCGTGGACAGGAACACCCGGAGCCGGCTTCCGAAAAACATCGTGGGAATCGACCGCACGGAAAACATACACCAGCTGGCGGAGCTGTACTCCGCCGCGACTGCCTTCGTCAACCCCACTTGGCAGGACAATTACCCCACCGTCAACCTGGAGGCCATCGCCTGCGGAACCCCCGTCGTCACCTACCGCACGGGGGGAAGCGTGGAAGCCGTGACGGAGGCGACGGGGCGCATCGTCGGGCAGGGCGACTTGTGCGGAATCATCCGCGCGGTACGCGCCATTGAAAGCAGGGGAAAGGAATCCTTCCGTGCGCCATGCCGTAACTACGCCCTGGCGTACTTCCGGAAAGAGGACCGGTATGCCGACTATCTGAGGCTTTACGACGAGCTTCTCCCCGGAACCGGCAGGTGATGACCGGCCTTCACCGGCCCGAACACAAGAAACCCGAAACAAATGAAGATACTCCAACTCGGCAAGTTCCACCCCGTGCGCGGCGGCGTGGAGAAAGTGATGTACGACCTGATGACCGGCCTCTCGGAGCGCGGCGTCGACTGCGACATGCTGTGCGCCCTGTCTCAGGGCGGCTCGCGTACCATACCCGTAAACGCCCACGCCCGGCTCATCGGCTGCCGCACCTGGGCGAAGGTGGCCGCCACGATGATCTCGCCGGCCATGATATTCTCCCTGCGGAGAAGGTGCGGGGAGTACGACATCATCCATGTGCACCATCCCGACCCGATGGCTTGCCTGGCGCTGTTCCTTTCCGGCTACAGGGGCAAGGTGGTGCTGCACTGGCACAGCGACATAGAGAAGCAGAAGACGCTGCTCAGACTTTACCGCCCCTTGCAGGAGTGGCTGCTGGGACGCGCCGACCTTATCGTGGGGACGACCCCCGTCTATACGGCGGAATCCCCCTGCCTTGCCCGCGTGCGGCACAAGACCGCCTGCCTGCCCATCGGCGTCGACCCGGTCGTTCCCGACCCGGAAGCTGTTGACGCGCTGCGGAGGAAGTATCCCGGCAAGAAAATCATCTTCTCCTTAGGGCGTCTGGTGGCCTACAAGGGCTACCGCTACCTGATAGAGGCCGCCCGCTACCTGACCGACGACTATGTGGTGCTGATAGGCGGCTCCGGCCCGCTGATGTGCGAGCTTCAGGCGGAAATCGAGACCCGTGGCGTGGAGGACAGGGTGAGGCTGCTCGGCAGGATCCCCGACGGGGAGCTGTCCGCCTATTACGGGGCCTGCGACGTCTTCTGCCTGAGCAGCGTGCAGAAGACGGAGGCTTTCGGCATCGTGCAGATAGAGGCCATGTCGTGCGGCAAGCCCGTGGTGTCCGCCGACATCCCCCATTCGGGAGTCTCTTGGGTGAACAGGCACGGCGTCTCGGGGCTGAACGTGCCGCCGAAGGACGCGCGGGCGCTGGCCGAGGCTGTCATGGCCGTTGCCGGCGACGGGCGGGCATACGCCGGGTTCGCCGCCGGAGCGGAGAGGCGCTACCGCGAGACCTTCACACGGGGAAGGATGATAGACAACGTATTAGAGATTTATACCAGACTATGGAAAGAACCAAAATTATCCCAAGTGAAATGATGAAGGACCTGGAGGGCGGTCTATGCTGCCGGAGCGTCATGTCCCCGGCAGCCTGCTGTACCAAGAGGGTGCTGGATGTCGTGGCGAGCGTCATCGGCATGGCTGTCTTCTCGCCGCTGTTCCTCATCATCTACGCCGCCATCAAGTGGGAGGACGGAGGCAAGGCCATTTTCAGGCAGGAGCGTGTGGGCTATCATGGGGAGACCTTCACGCTGTACAAGTTCCGTTCCATGATCGCCTCGTCGGAGTCCGACGGCCGTCCGGCGCTGTGCAGCGGTGCGGACGATAGGCGTCTGACCCGCGTGGGGCGTTTCCTGCGCGAGCACCATCTGGACGAGCTCCCGCAGCTGTGGAACGTGCTCAAGGGGGAGATGAGCTTCGTCGGCCCGCGTCCCGAGCGCAGGTTCTTCGTTGACAAGATCATATACATCAACCCCGCCTATGTGCAGCTCTACCAGCTGCGTCCCGGCCTGTTCTCGGCCGCCACGCTCTACAACGGCTACACGGACACGATGGAGAAGATGCTCGAAAGGCTGCGCATGGACCTGGACTACCTGTACAACCGCACGCTGTGGCTCGACACGAAAATCATCTTCCTGACGGTGTTCTCCATACTGACGGGGAAGAAATTCTGAAACAGGATGGAAAGCGACAAAATCAAGCTCATACCGAAGCCGCACCTGAAGCTCCGCAGGATAGGCAGCCGCCACATGATCGTGGAGGCCTCCGACAGCTGCGTGAACCTGACCAACGTGTACAGCCTGAACGGTACCGCCGCCCTGCTCTGGGAGGCGGTCTGCAAGGACGGCTGCCGTACCCCCGGGGAGCTGGCGGAGGAGCTGTGCTCGACCTACGATGTCGGATACGGCCGCGCCCTGCGCGACGTGGAGCGCCAGATAGAGGAATGGGAGAAGATGGGGCTGCTTGTCAGGCGGCACACCGATGACTGAACAAACGCACCGGAAGGACAAAGACATTCCGCAGGCTGTGTCAAAATTGAAATGGGTATGAAAATCCGTTAAAGTCACCATGAATGTAGGGACATCTAAACAGTTCAGACAGTGTGCAATGCTCACTATACGTCGCAAAGCAACGTCCCTACAAAATATTGAGTAGAATATGAAAAATGAGGTTGTATCACTATTTTGACACAACCTCTAAAAAAACGATTCCATGAATCTTTCCACGGAACACAAGGCACTGTTCAGCCTGCTTCGCGCCGGGCTGTGGGAAAGGGAGCCGGACGACCTGTCCCCCTTCCCGCTCACCGACGCGCAGTGGTGGGAGGTGTACCGCATGTCGGTCCGCCAGACTGTGGCCGGCATCGTCTTCCGCGGGCTGCACCACCTGCCCGAGGAGTACCTGCCCGCCGACGCCCTGATGATACACTGGGTGGCGAAGGCCGACCGCATCGAGCGGAAGAACAGGCGGATGGACGCCGCGCTGCGGCTGCTGCTGCAACGGATGGGGCGCGAAGGCCTGCATCCCGTGCTGCTGAAGGGCCAGGGCGTCGCCGCCCTCTACGAGCACCCCCTGCTGCGCGAATGCGGCGACATCGACCTCTGTTTCCCCTCGGAGAAGGAGGAGCGCGAAGCCGCCGAACTGGTGCGCCGCGCCGGATGCCGGACGGAGAGGCGCCCTGACGGGAGCGTCTGCTACAGCTGGCAGGGAGTGGAGGTGGAGCACCATACCCGGCTGTTCGACCTTTACAACCCGCTGCTGCGGGGCTACCTCTCCGCGCTGGTCGGGAAACACGGATTCTCCGTCCTGACGCCTGACGACGGAACGGCGGCGTTCCCCGTGCCAGCGCCCCTGCCGAACCTGCTGTCGCTCAACGCCCACCTGCTGAAACACATCATGGGGCACGGCGTCGGCCTGCGGCAGTTCTGCGACATGGCGCGCGCCTACCACGCCCTGCGCGGGAGTTACTCCCCCGGGGAGCTGGAAGCCGTCTACAGGCGTACCGGCCTGCTCAGGTGGAGCGCGCAGCTCCACACGTTCCTGACGGAACACCTCGGGCTGCCCCGCGACGTGCTTCCCTACGCCGGCACGGACGCACGCACATCCCCCCGTCTGCTGCACATCGTGCTGGAAGGGGGCAACTTCGGGCAGTACGGCAAGACCAGGGCCAAGGCCTCCCGTGCCGGCTGGGAGCGGAAGCTGCACACCTTCCTCTCCTTCTGGAGGCACCGCGACTTCTCCGGTGCCTACGCGCGCGGGGAGGCGTTCTGGACCTCGATAAAACTCATAACAGGAAACCTCAGATGAGAAACGAATATTTTTTCAGGGTGGCGGGACTTCTGTTCTCCGTCTCCCTTCCCTCCGGTTGGGACGCGGAGGCGCTGCTGCCCTCCTTCCGCCCGTTCCGGTGCGGCGCGTGCCCGGAAGGGAAACGTATCTTCCGCCTGCTTGCCACCACGCTGCCCTTTGCCGGCGGCGGGGGGTGCGCGGAACTGCTGGGCGAGTCGTCCAACGACATGGGGCATGTGCGCCTGCTGCGCACCCCCGACGGTTACCGCACGGAAATCAGCTACGGCCCCTCGGCCGGCGCCGCCGTGCATGTGATGATTTCGGACCCTGTCTTCGACAACGCCGCAGCCTGCCTGCGGGCGGAGGACCCGTCCGTGGGCGAGGTGCTCTCGTCCATGCTGCGCATCCTCTACGCGCAGGCCGCGCTCGTCCGCGACGCCGTGTCCGTCCACGCCTCCTGCGTCTCGCTGGAGGGCCGGGGCTACCTGTTCCTCGGCCGGAGCGGTACGGGCAAGAGCACGCACGCCCGCCGGTGGATGGAAGCCTTCCCGGGCTGCCGCCTGCTGAACGACGACAACCCCGTGCTGCGGGTGGAGGACGGCACGGTGACCGCCTACGGCACCCCCTGGAGCGGGAAGACACCCTGCTACAGGAACGAATGTGCGCCCGTGGCCGGAATCGTCCGCCTGCAACAGTCCCCGCAGAACCGGTTCACCCCGCTCTGCGGTCCCGAGGCCTTCGCCGCCCTGCTGCCCTCCTGTTCCGCCGTCCGCCGGGACGCGCGGTTGCAGGACGCGCTCCACGACACCCTGGTGCGGGTGGCCGGGCTGGTGCCCGTCGGACGGCTCGAATGCCTGCCCGACCGGGAGGCCGCACGGCTCTGCCTTGAAGAATTAAACCAAATTATACAGCAATGAAAAGAAAGATTCATTTTTTGATTTTACCGGCAGTCGTATTCCTGCTGTGCTCCTGCGCCTCCTCGAAGAAATTCGTCTACCTGCAGGACATGGAGCCGGGACACGGCTACCCCTGCGATATCAGGTACGAGGCGGTCGTGCATACCGACGACCGTCTGGACATCACCGTGAGCAGCAAGAACCCCGAACTGGCCATACCGTTCAACGTGCACGGCGGCTCCTTCCGCGTGGACGCCGCCGGCTCGGTCACGGAGAACACCGCGTCCGCCCCCAGGGGCTACCGCGTGGATGTGGACGGCAACATCGACTTCCCCATACTGGGCAAGCTCCATGTAGAGGGGCTGAAGGTGAGCGAGGTGACCACCCTGATACGCGACCGCATCATCGCGGGCGGGTACATCAGGGAACCGCTGGTGTCGCTTGAGTTCCTCAACTTCAAGTATTCGGTGCTGGGCGCCGTGGGGCACACCGGCACCTTCTCCGCCGAGGGCGACCGCATCACCCTGCTGGAGGCCGTGGCCCGGGCCGGCGACGTCAGCCCCCGGGGCCGCGTGAACCGCGTGGCGGTCATCCGCGAGGAGGACGGCCAGCGGGTGATGTACATGCACGACCTGCGCAGCAAGGACCTCTTCCGGTCGCCCTGCTTCTACCTCCAGCAGAACGACATCGTGTACGTCGAGCCGAAGTACAACAAGGAGGGCAACGGCGACAAGGCATGGCGGTTCTCCACCGGCATCCTCTCGCTCATCTCGGCGGTCTGCACCGTCATCTGGGCAACCAAGTAAACACACAATATTCCGAATCATGCAAAGCAACAGTCAATCCAACAAGAACGAACAGGGCGTCAACCTTGTGGACCTGTCCGTCTACCTGTTGTCGAAATGGAAGTGGTTCGTGCTCTCCGTACTGGTTTTCGGCGGGCTGGCATGGTACCATTACGCCACCTCGCCGCTGGTGTTCTTCCGTTCGGTCACGGTCATCATCAAGGACCCGTCGAACAAGACCTCCACGGCCGGCCTCGACCGTTACGACAACTACATCAACAAGGTGAACGTGGCCAACGAGATATTGCAGTTCCGCTCCAAGCGGCTGATGTGCGAGGTAGTGCAGCGCCTGCACGCCGACATGGACTACCGCATGGAGAAGGGCCTGCGCACCGACGAGCTTTACAACCTCTCGCCGGTTAGCGTCTCCTTCATCAACGTGATGCCCGAGCGCCGCATCTCCTTCGCCGTGACGCCGCGCGGCGGCAATACCGTGACGCTGTCCGCCTTCGAGGGGCTTCCCGGCGCGAAAGAGTCCTACGACGTGCGGCTCAACGACACGCTGAAAGTCGGCGGCGAGCGCATCCTGGTGACGGGCACCGACCACTGGGGCGGATCGTGGACGGGCCGCGAGATACGCGTCACCAAGAACCCGCTGAACGCCGTGGCGGGGCGGTTCCAGGGCAGCATGGGCATCCGCCAGGAGGAGGACGAGTCCTCCATCCTCGTGCTCTCGCTGAAGGACGCCTCGCCCCAGCGTGCCGAGGACGTGCTCAACACGCTGGTCAACGTATATAACGAGGAGGCCATCAACGACAAGAACCAGGTGGCGGTGAACACCTCCGAGTTCATCAACGAGCGGCTCATCATCATCGAGCGCGAGCTGGGCGGCGTGGAGACCGAGCTGGAGTCGTTCAAGCAGCACAACCGGCTGATGGACATTGGCTCGCTGGCCGGACGCTACACGGGCGAGGAGCAGGCCTACAGCGCCGACGCGCAGCAGCAGGAGACCCAGCTCAGGCTGGCGCAGTTCATCAAGGAGTACCTCACCGACCCCACCCGGGACCGCGACCTCATCCCCTCGGGGACGGGCATCAGCGACGCCAGCGTGGAGGGGCAGATCAGCCAGTACAACGCCCTGAAGCTCAAGCGCGACAAGCTCATCGACGACAGCAGTGACAGCAACCCCGTGGTGGAGGAGCTGAACAGCACCATCCACGCCCTGAAGCAGAGCATCATCCGCGCGGTCGACAACATGATAGTAGGCATCAACATGAAGCGCAACGACGCCCGCAGCCGCCAGGCGCAGGCTCAGGCGCGCTTCACCACCGTGCCCACCAAGGAGCGCGAGATGCTCTCCATCGAGCGCCAGCAGAAAATCAAGGAGTCGCTCTACATGTTCCTGCTCAACCGGCGCGAGGAAAACGCCCTCTCGCAGGCCATGGCCGACAACAACGCGCGCACCATCGACAGCGTGGACGGACCCGCGGGACCCATCTCGCCCGTGCGCAACCGCATCCTGCTGCTCGGGGTGCTCGTCGGGCTGGCCGTGCCCGGCGTGGTGTTCCTCATGATACTCTTCATGGACACCCGGGTGCACAGCCGCAGGGACCTCAAGGGCGCGGTCAGCATACCCTTCCTCGGGGAAATCCCCCAGGACAGGGAGGCCGCCCGCACGGGCATCGCCAAGGCCGGCGAGGACGGGATGCTCTCCGAGAGCTTCCGCATCCTGCGCACCAACATGGCATTCATGGCCAAGAAGGACAGGCCGATGCAGGTCATCACCTTCACCTCGTTCAACGAGGGCGCCGGAAAGACGTTCATCTCCCGCAACCTCGCCATGAGCCTCGTGCTCACGAAGAAGAAGGTGGTGCTGGTGGACCTCGACATCCGCAAGGGCACCCTGAGCCGCCACTTCCACAAGCACCCGGCGGGCGTGACCAACTTCCTTGCCGACAACAGCATTAGCGTGGACGACATCATACATGCCGACCCCGAACACGACAACCTCGACATCATCTCCTCCGGCACCGTGGCACCCAACCCAGCCGAGCTGCTCATGGACAGCCGCCTGGACGAGCTGGTGGCGGAGCTGCGCCGGCGCTATGACTACATCATCGCCGACAACGTGCCGGTGGGTGTCGTGGCCGACGCCACCATCAGCAACCGCGTCAGCGACCTCACCATCTTCGTGGTGCGCGCCGGAAGGATCGACCGCCGGCAGCTGCCCGACATGGAGGAGCTGTACCGCGAGAACAAGCTCAGCAACATGGCCCTCATCCTCAACGGGGTGGACCCCCGCCACCGTGGATACGGTTACGGATACGGTTATGGGTATGGTTACGGCTATGGCTACGGGTACGGATACGGGAAACACAGGAAAAAGAAATGACATACATTAACTTTTAAACTATAAAGAATATGAACGAGACTAAGAAAACGGATTTGAAATCCTACGAGGCACCCGAGACCAAGAGGACTCAGGTGGAACTGGAAGGGGACCTGTGCGGTTCTGTCAATGCAGGGGCTAAGTCGCCCGGTGCATCGACTACGGCTCAAGAAGTCAACCAAGATTTTGGAGCAGCTAACGACTTTACTGATGGGTCTTGGGATAATAACTAATGAATAAGAACATAATCAGAAAGAATATGAATAAGAAATTTTTGATTCCGGCTCTTGCTTGGTCCTTGTTGGCTTTAAGCTTTGCCGGTTGCACCGATGACGATATGTCGGGCAGCGTACCCCTGCCGGAAGGTACGGAATTCGATTTCGGCACCACGGTTGAATCCAACCGGTCGCGTACCTATTATGATCCCACGGATGAAAATAACCCGGCGGCTACCTCCTGGAAGATTTTCTGGAACTATGAGTCTTCTTTGTATGACCACATCTACATCTACTCCCCCCAGGCGTTGACAAGCGCCAACCAAGCTTCGTACACCGTCCAGGCCACGGCAAAGGATTTTGCAGAACCGGCTCCGGTTGTCAAGGACGGTGATGTCGGCGTGCAGACAAGTGACGCTTCGAGTTACAATTTCTATGCCATGTATCCGGCACAGTTCGTAAGGTCGGGTAGTGGCACTGGCACATCGCTTTCCGCCACAATGCCAGTCGAACAGACGGTTTCCACCACGGAAACGATGACGGACGAAGCAGTTGGCACTCTCCAGACTGCCGCCGACATGAACTGTGCGCTGATGATTGCGAAGACAGAGAACTATACCCCAACTGCCGAGAATCAGGCGGCAGTTCAGTTACAGTTCACGCCCTTTGCATCGATGATTGACATTACCGTAAACGGTACCGCCCAGGACAATATGCAGGGTCGTAAGGTACGCATCACTTCCGTCATCATCGAGGCAGACGCTCCTATTGCCGGCGACTTTACATATAATTACAACACAGACGAGATTACCTTCGGCGAAGGCGCTTCGAACAGCATTACAGTCGATACTAAGTTTGCCGATACCAATGGCGACAAGGAGGGTGTCATGATGGGTAATGACAGCCAGCTCAAGGTGCGCGCCTTCATGATTCCAAATCCAAATGTCAAGTCGCTTAAGGTAAAGGTCGTGACTGCAGAGTCAAAGACCATGACCAAGACTTTAGCAATGGAAAGTTTCCAGCCGCGTCAGATTCATTCCGTGAAACTTCCGAAGATCGACATCGATAATTTGAAGTTCGATTACACGATTTGGCTGTCGCAGCTCGATCCGAATATCTACATTTCCGAGATTTCGTTGCCGGGTTCCGCGCTGTCGTTCAACTATTTGATGTCACAAGAACACATGCAGACCCAGACAAAGAATCTGTCTGAACAATTCAATGCCGGTGTGCGTGTGTTCCAGTGCCATGTCAATACCATCAGTCAGACCTCCACGATAGACGGCGGATCCACGTCGGTGGGTATCGCTGCTTCTGACGGTTCGAACGTAAGTAAAGGTAACGGCAGTTACTGGACTCTCGGCGATGTACTGACAGCACTACAAAAGGAGATGTCCGGAATCCACAAAGATGAGTTCTGCGTGCTCGCCATCTCCGACTGGATTAAAGACGTAAATGCTGACAAGTTGTCTGCGTTGTACAGTCGTTTGAATGCCGTGCTTGACGAAGCCGGAAAAATGGGACTGGTCGCAACCAATATCACCCCCGAAACCACCATCGGTGACATCAAGGGAAAAGTGATTATCAAGTTGCAGCTTAACGGCGGATATACCAACGCATGGACGCAACTGAATAATAGCAAGGTATGGATGAATACCTACGCAGAAATTGCAGAAACCACCCCGTATTATTCACCCATGCCTTATGGCAAACAACCTGCAACCAATGCCGGCGGCACATCGGCTTCGGCTCTGACCGGGGATATGAATATCATCTACTCTGATTGTGCCAATCCGGTAAAATCTGAGTCCGGTTTTTCATGGAGAGACGGTGTTCAGAACAATGCAACCGCCATTCTTTCCGCATACGAAAAGAATTACAATTCAACCGACCATAAGAACTTCGCGATGACCTATTTGGGAGGTTGCGGTGCTAAACGTACGGTTTGGTGGAGCACCACTTATTATTATAATCCTTCAGATGTCGCCTCTACCCTTAATAAATTATGGCTTAATAACAATAGCAAACCGGCAGCGAAGCCGTGGGGTTGGGTAATGTTCAACCTTGTAGGTGATGAGACGACGACCACTCAGGGCATCGAGGCCGTGATTGAGCACAACTCAGTCTTCAAGCTCGCCCGCCGTTCCGCCGCCAAGACGAAGCCCTCGGGCGACACGAAGGGCATTGCCAGCGGAGGTACTGTATTCTGATTCCTTTTTACCTGCGAGGCAGCACGGTCCGTATTGTCTCGCAGGCTAATCCTGTAGAAAAGAAAATAGATGAAAAAGATAACAATTGCAAACGCAATAACCGTGCTGACCGTATCGGCATTCCTGATAGCCTGTAATGCCGACGACCAAGATTTGTTACCGGGAGGCAACACCATAATCGAGGCTGTTTGTCCGGCTCCCACGCTTGAGAAGCCGGCGACACGTACGGCTGTCGACCCCACAGAGTACACATCCGGAGAGATTGGCATCAACTGGCTGCCGACCGACCGAATCGGCGTGTACGGTGCCACCACTGCCAATACCTGCTTCACCAACCAGAGTGAGCAGGAGACCGACAAGACCTCCTTCGCAGGCACCCTCCAGAACGGTGAGACTCCCCTGTATGCCTACTATCCCTATACGAAGACGGCAGGCACCGTTCCCACGGCTCTCAATGGCACACTGCCGCTGACCCAGCACTATTCCACCGCCACCCGCGAACTGGAAGGCGACTGGAAGGTGGGTCACCCCCAAGGCAGTTCCACCTCAAAATTCACTTTCGAACACATCTTCGCCTTCTTGAAGTTCGACATCAACGCCGATGGCACCGATGTGACAGGCGAAAGACTGCTGAGCGTGTCGCTCACTGTCCCCGGCAAGCAGCTCGGCGGCGACTTCACTTGCGACCTCTCCACCCGTGCCGTCACTTTCACACCGGGCACCGATGCCTCCACCGTAACAATGGAATGGACAAATACGCCGGAACTGACCTCCACCGTCCACGGCTACATGAACGTGGCTCCCGTCACGGGCATCGCGGAAACGGAAATCACAATTCAGATCAAGACCAACCGGCATATCATCACCTTCACTGAGACGATGAAAGCCGATGCGTTCAGGTCCAATACCTATTACACGGTACCTCTCGCCCTGTCGCGCTTCAAAGACAAGTGGACTATGGCGGAGAATCCCGATGCCAAGGAGGATAACGCCGATTGGGTAACCGGTCTTCAGAGCCGCCTTGCATGCGCCAACACCGTCTTTGCCATTGCAGGGGAACCTTTCATGCACAAAATCCGCGTGCCGCAAAGCACTTCGCAGCAATATCATGCGGTGGTGCCCGTAAAAGATGGCGTCAAGCGTGCCTACAACCTGCCGGAAGGCCTGACCTGGAACGCCGGACGCTGCCTTGTGGAGGGTAAGGCTCCCGCCGCCGGCGACTATGTCTATTCAGTGGAATTCACCGTAGGGGGCACTACCTATAAAGAAGGCATCAGACTTCACGTGGCAGCCCGGGCCGCCGATCTTCAGTCGCCCACCCCCATGATGGGCTGGCAGACATGGAATGTCCTTAAAGACAAGATTGGCTACGATATCCTTGCAAATCAGCTTGCGGGCATGAAGGAAAAAGGTCTCATTGATGCCGGTTACGGATACTTCGGCGTAGATGACTGCTGGCAGGAGAAAAGCAAGAATGACAACGGCCACCAGATTCCCGATGCAAGCAAGTTTCCCCCGGCAAACGGCGTGAACGGCATGGCGCGCATGGCGGCCCTGATTCACTCCTACGGTCTGAAAGCCGGTATCTACACCGACTGCGGGACCAAGACCTGCGAGAAATACTTCGCATCGTATGGCTACGAGGAACTCCATGCACAGGATTATAAGGACTGGGGCTATGACTTCGTGAAAGAAGACTGGTATTATGACCTTGACATGGCTCCTACCGGTGCAACGTCATCGACCTTCGTTGATGGATATGCCGGACTGGGCAGCTATTGGAACGCGCCCGTCATGGCGCAGGAACTCTACACCAAGATGGGCAAGACGCTTAAAGACCGCGGTCTGATGCTGTACATGTGCGAATGGGGTATCCACGACCCATGGAAGTGGGGCGCCGAGACCGGAGCGACCTGCTGGCGCATGACCTATGACCACCGCGACGGCTGGTGGGGCAAAATCCCCGGTGGCCTGTCTGGTAAAAAGAATGACAGCGATGAAAACGCTAACGGCGTGGGTGTGCACAACACCATCGTGCTGATGCGCCACCTCTGGCCGTATGTCGGAATCAACCGTTACAACGATGCCGACATGATTTGCGTCGGCATCCGCGGCAGCGGCCAATCGTCGAGCGACTGCGTTTACAATCAGCCGAACGGACTCACTTCGGCTGAAGCCGAGACTTCGTTTGCCATGTGGTGCATGTGGAGTTCTCCTATCCTGCTGGGGTTTGACATGACCAAGGATATGAGTTCGGCCGACCTTGCGCACGACCTCGCGCTTGTCAAGAACAAGGAACTTATCGCCATCAACCAAGATGCCTTGGGGCAGGGTGCCGAGTATATCAAGAGTGCCAACGGCATCGATTACTATCAGAAGGATCTTGCCAACGGCGATGTGGCGATTGCCGCTGTCAACCTCAGCGATAAGTCTGCGACTTATACCATTTCTATGGCTGACTACGATGCTCTTGACCCAAGCGTATCCTATTCGGCAAGAGACCTTATCGGACAGAAAGACGCAGGAATCCTTTCCGCTTCATCATCGCTGACCGGCTCGCTTGCGGCACACGGCACCTTTGTCATAAGGCTGAAAAAGCAGTAAGCCAGGCTCTTGCTTTCAAGCGAAGAACTTTCTTGTTCTTGGCACCAATGCCTTTCAGAGGCTGTCGGTGCCCGGAATAATATAAAGGAACAAATCATTAACAGTTGATTGAATATGACTAAGAAAATCTTTTTGACCGCCTTGTGCGCATTGGCTCTTTGTCCGGCCTTCGCACAGACCTCCGAAGCAGTGGAGGAAAAGGTGGAGTACAGCACGGACAAGTATAAGGTGGAGACCAACCGATTCTGGGACAACTGGTTCGTCAGCGTGGGTGGTGGCGGCCAGATATATTTCGGCGACCACGACAAACAGATTGACCTGAACAAGCGTATCGCGCCGGCACTGGATATTGCCGTTGGCAAATGGTTCACTCCGGGTATCGGTATCCGCCTCATGTACAGCGGACTGAAAAGCAAGGGTGCCACACGTGACGACTGGGCATGCGACATCACCCACGGAACGGGTGAGCATGTGCCCGGATGGGCCGGCGTGCCGGGCGACGATCTTCAGTATTCCAAATACAAGATGGGCAATCTCCATGCCGACGTGCTGTTCAATGTCCTGAACCTCTTTGGCGGATACAATGAGAATCGCAAATGGGATCTCAGTCCTTATGCCGGCCTCGGCTGGGCACGCGTGTACGATTCGCCTTCCGCCAAGGAGGTTAGCGCCAACATCGGTGTATTAACCTCCTGGCACTTCTGTGATGCGTTGGCCCTGAACCTCGACGTGCGCGGCATGTTCGTCAACGACCGTTTCGACGGTGAGGGCGGCGGACGCTTCGGCGAGGGCAACCTCTCCGCCACCATCGGCCTGACCTACAAGTTCAAGAACCGCGGCTGGGGTCGCAGCAAGACCGTCACCCGCTATGTCTATGACTACGGTGACCTTGAGAGCATGCGCTCGAAGCTGAACGACATGAGCGCCGAGAACGAGCGTCTGAAGAAGGCTCTTGCCGAAGGCGACAGGCAGAAGGCGCAGACCATCGTGAAGAAGATTGCCGCCGCCAACCTCGTCACCTTCAAGATCAACAAGACGAAACTGAGCAACGAGGCGCGCGCCAACCTGGGACTGCTGGCCGAAATCATCAAATCGGGCGACCCGGATGCCGTATATACCATCACCGGCTATGCCGACGCGGGTACGGGCAGCAGCAAGGGCAACGAGCGTCTGAGCAAGGAACGCGCCGAGAACGTATATGACTGTCTGGTGAACGAGTTCGGTGTCAGCGAGAAACAGCTCCGCATCGACTATAAGGGCGGCGTGGAGAACATGTTCTACAACGATCCGCGCCTGAGCCGTGCGGTTATCACACGCGGCGAATAGAACCTCCGACCCTAAAAAAGAGGCTGTGTCGTAATCAAGTTTTACGTCACGGCCTTTTTTCAGCTCCATACCCGAAGTGCATAACTCCATGAAACAAGAAGAGAAAATGACATTACCCAACGACACGCTGCTTGCCGATGTCGTTTCCCTGCTTTCCTCCGGGCATACGGTGACACTGCGTGCCAAGGGGGACAGCATGTTCCCCTTCATCGTGGGCGGCCGTGACTGTGTGGTCCTGCAAAGAAGCCGGAGCGTGCGGGTGGACGACATCGTGCTGGCCCGCCTGCCCGGAAGGGGCTATGTGCTGCACCGCGTCTACGGTACGGCGGCTGAGGGCTTCGTCCTCATGGGTGACGGAAACGTATGCGGCACGGAGTTGTGCCGGGCGGAGGACGTGTGCGGCACGGTAGTGAAAATCATACGCAACGGGCGGTATGTGGTCTGCCGCTCTCCGCAGGAGATGCGGAGGGTACGCCTCTGGAAGGGGCTGCTGCCCGTCCGCAGGTACATCCTGGCCCTGTGCCGCCGTTGGAGGCGTGGAAAAGGGAACACAGGGAAAAGAAAAGGAATATGAGTACGAACGACTGCATAAGGTGGCTGTGGCGTGTGTCGGGCGGATACCGCCTGCCTGTCGTGGCCCGGAGCCTGACGGGGATTGCCCATGCCGGGGTCTCCCTGTTCTCGGTGTGGGTGTCGAAATGCCTTATCGACGCGGCCACGGGACGGGGCGGCGGCGACATGGACCTGCTTGTCGCGCTGCTGGTGGCGTGCCTTGCGGTAAGGCCGCTGCTGTCGGTGGCCGGCACGCGGCTGGGCAGCCGCACGGAAATCCGTTTCCGCAACGGGCTGAACAGCGTCCTCTTTGAACGGCAGATGGAAAGCCGCCTGACCGGGCGCGAGGCATTGCATACGGGCGACATCCTCAACCGGATGGTCGAGGACACGGCCTCCGTCACCGACACGCTGTGCCGGGGCATTCCCGCTGTCACGGTCCTGTCGGTGCAGCTGGCCGGGGCGCTCTGGCTCCTCGCGGACATGGACGCGGGCCTTGCCTGCGCTGTCGTGTTCATCATGCCGGCGGCCCTGCTGCTCAGCAAGGCCTATATGCGCAGGATGAGGGCCTTCTCCGGCCGTATCCGCACAGCCGAGGGCCGCATACAGAGCCACATGCAGGAATATCTGCAACACCGCATACTGGTCCGCACGCTGGAATTCACGCCCCGGGCCGTAGGCCGGCTGCTCCTCTTGCAGTCCGGCCTGCGGGATGAGGTCATGCGGCGCGCGGACTATTCGGCGTTCTCCCGTGCAGTGGTGCTGGCCGGATTTGCGGCAGGCTATGCCACGGCGTTCCTTTGGGGGGTGTACGGCCTGCGCGACGGTACGGTGACTTTCGGCGTGATGACCGCTTTCCTGCAGCTGGTCTCGCAGATACAGGGGCCAATGGTCGACCTCAGCCGGCAGGTTCCCGCGTTCATCCGTACCGTCACCTCGGCGGAACGGCTGGCCGAGCTTGCCGCCGTTCCTGTGGAACAGCGGGGTGCGCCGGTCCGTCTGGACGGTGTGCCGGGCGTCCGCATGACGCACCTGAGCTTCGCCTATCCCGGAGGCAACCGCAAGGTGCTGGACGATTTCAGCCATGACTTTGCCCCGGGCAGCCTGACCGCTGTCGTCGGAGAGACGGGGGCCGGCAAGAGCACCCTCATAAGGCTGGTGCTGGCCCTGCTGTCGCCGGACGCCGGACGGGTGACGCTCTACGACAGGGAAAGGGAGACCGCCGTATCACCGCTCACGCGGTGCAACCTCTCCTATGTGCCCCAGGGCAACACGCTTGTCAGCGGCAGCATACGCGACAACCTCCTGATGGGTAATCCCGACGCGACCGACGGGGAGCTGCATGCAGCCCTTCATGCGGCCGCCGCCGATTTTGTGGACACCCTGCCCGACGGTATGGACACCCTTTGCGGGGAACAGGGGGCCGGTCTCAGCGAGGGGCAGGCGCAACGCATATCCATAGCCCGGGCTTTGCTCCGTCCCGGCAGGGTCCTGCTGCTGGACGAGCCGACCTCCTCGCTTGACGGGGAGACGGAACGCCTCCTGCTGGAACGCCTCTCCGGGCAGGTGCGCGACAGGACGGTCATCCTTGTGACCCACCGCGAGACAGCCGCCGCGCTGTGCGGCTCTGCCGTACATGTCCGGAGGATACCCGGCCCGTCATCACGGCCCGTAACATCAACGGAACAGGAACACGATGGGAAAGAAGTCTGAAAGCCGGGAGCACGGCATGAGAACACCCGGACCGGAAACGGAAGCGAAGTACCGCGAGGCGTTGGAGCTGTACGCATCCACAGACCTCTCCAATGCAGAGATATGCCGGCGGTGCGGAGTTTCCGTCAACGGATTTTCCCGTTATATAGGCACCTACCACCGCCATCTGATGCTGGAACGCAACGGAATCGGGTGCAGCCCGAAGGAGGCCTGCGGTATCAAACTGAACCAGCGGCGGGGACAGCTTCCCCGGACACATGCCAAATACAAGGCGGCTATTGCGGCGTGCGACAGCATGGAATATATCGAGTGCAACGTGTCGGAAATCGCCCGTGAGTTCGGATTGAGCGGCACAAATCTCGGCAGGCAGCTACGGACACATTATCCCGAAGTGCTGGAATTCCGGGAACGGGCAAGGCGACGCTTAGGGCTGGATGACGGTCTGCCACGCGGCACGCGCCCGTGGTGCAGGAAGCAATATGCCGAGGCCATAGAGCTTCTGCGTGCCGACCGCTACATCACGGTGCAGGAAGCCGCCGGGCGTTGCGGCGTATCCTATTCAGGATTGGAGCAACACCTGATTTTCTACCACAGGGATCTGGTTGACAACCGCATCAAGATACGCAAACAGGCTGTGAGGCAGCAGCGCAAGGGAGAGATAACGGGACGCGGAACACTTCATGCCCCTACAGCCGAGATAACAGAGAAGTATGCGGAAGCCCTGCACCTGTACCGTACCACCCCCATGTCCGCCCGCAAGATAGCCAAGCAGACAGGCGTGACGGTAAAGGGGTTCTACGAATACCTGCAGACCTGGCACAAGGAACTGGTGTGCCGGCGGAAAGGCATCACTTACGAGGAAGGCAAGCCCGTGGACCTGTCGTCCGCGCGGAGATACAACCCTGCGACCGCAGCCAAATATGCCGATGCCATAGCCCGGCTGAAAGCAGGGGGAAAGACCACGGCAGAGGTGGCCGCCGAGTTCGGTCTGCATCCCGAATGCTTCCGTCAATACCTGAAGGAACATGAGCCGGAGCTGCATGCCGCTCTCGGCATGGTGAAGACGGACAAGGGGCGCGTGATGTCGCGGCAGAGCATGGGGAAATATGCGGAAGCCCTGCGACTGTAGGCCACGACGACCGAGAGCATAAAGTCACTGGCGCGGCGGTTCGGCTTCAACGACTGTGCGTTCGGACAGTTCATCAGGAGAAACTTCCCCGAACTGCACGGGCAGCACCAAAGGCTGGTGCAACAGATGAAAAAGGACGGTTTATGCAGCGACTAAAAGCAGGTTTTCACCGCAAACAGGAACCGGTCGATGAATATCCGCTTGAACGCGGCGATATTGCTCTGCTCATAGAACATCAGCATCGCTTTCTTGTAGTCTATCTTTCTATCTCCGTAGTCATATCGTAAGTCTTTAATCGGGACAGGAGTTGAACATCGCAACTTGTCATCATTCTCAGGATCTGCCATAGTAAATTACTATGTTCGGGATTTTTCTTTTGGTGCATCCCTTGTGACACCGTCTCGTGATTTGATAGACAGCCAGATTCACAGAAAGACATTTTGGCAATATCAACTGTCGGCAATGTGGAGTCATGGAAATTGGATTATCGAGGCCAATGCGAACAATTTATTCATGATGAAGAATAAGATTGTGGATGAATTATCAGCACCATACTATGCTTTCAATCAAACGAATCAAAGCCGCAGTTTCAACCAGTATGCAACTCTGAAAATCGTATATAGCTTTGATTATGGCAAAAAAACATCCAAAACGCCTGATTATGAACATATAAATAGTGAAAGTGCAATTTTAAAATAATCAAAGTAGAAATGAAAAAAGAGACAGAAATAGAATTACGTTCAGAGAAAGTCCGCAATCTTTTAGGCGAAATTCCTCCGTCGCTTGTAAGATGGGGTACGGTAATAATCGTAGCCATATTTTTGGCACTATTGTTAGTTGTTTGCTTCATGCCTTATCCTCATTCAAAAGGAGAAAGCATTTTACAGCATTTATTGATGTGATTTCCCGGCAATCAGAGGATGTACCGGTTGTAATTGTCGGAAAACCAATTCATCTCATCAAAACAAAAGCCCCTGCCATCTTCCGAAAAACGGATTTTGGCAGGGCTTTTTCTGTACCTATACGATTAATTATAATCAAACGCAGGGTCTGTATGAGACTCTTTTTTAGAAAAAATGCTTGCTATATGTCATATTTTTAATGCCTTTACAACGCAGTCCCGGTAATTCCTCTCCCTGATATCAGATGCAGGTGATGAATCCGTTTTTTTTGTGCCTTTATTTTATGTTATTCACATAGTCCTTAAGGGATAAAAGCAAAAGTTCCGCCCTGGTACGCATTTGGAAAAGAGGCGTGGCGGAAACTGTCGATGCAAAGGTAGTGCTTTTATCCCAATCCTGCAATTTCCTTTCAAGAGAATTGCCGAAACAGGAAAGGGAAACAGGAAAGCGTATTTATATAATTACTTTATCTCCAAAGCGGTTCGTTTTCCCAACCGAATATTCTGTTTCCATATAAAAATAAAAGACCCGCCCTGGTTCGCTGTGCTATGGGAAGCGTGGCGGATTCTGTCAATGCAAAGGTAATGCTTTTATTTCAATCCTGAAAGTATTTTCAAAAAACGGCAGAAAATCAGTTGAAAACTTGATTTGAATCAGGATTTGAGTCTGGGAGAAGGGGTTAACAGTGATTCTAATGCTATAAAAAGAGCTGGAGGCTTCTTTCTGACACTTTTGTCACCACTTCACTTCCAAAGTGGCTCGTTTTCCCAGCTTGCGGAGAATCCCATCGCTGCGACATCGACATTGGGATGAGCTTTCAGTAACGATTTTAGCTGCTGTTTGAAATCGTTTCCGGGATGGGTTGCGTTCTGCAAATATGCAAGACAACAAAGCTGGGCGTAGAGTTTGGTCGGCAGTGTTATGGAAGTATTGATCCAGTCGCCTTTCAGTTTACCTGGAAGTTGTGGTTTCAGAGGGTATCTTCTGTTCCATGTGCGTGAGTGGTGTGCAAGACAGTTGCGTAAGGCAACGGCGCATTTACATCAGCTCTCAAGATATTCGTGCTGTGGCAAGTTGAACTCCCGCGCTATTTTCTTCTTAAGTTTAGTGTCCTTTAAGTTGCAGAATATCTTTGACAATGTGCCGAATGACACAACCTCCAATGTTTTCCATACAGGGGGTATTATAGGATTGGAGTATCTGTCAAAATGCTCCTGTATGAAATCTTCCTTTGAGCGGAAAACTTCCTGCTGGACGCGAATGGAGCAATCAGTAAATATTTTGTTATCGACAAACAAACTCCTATCCATTATCCAGAATGAGCCGTAAGCCATTGAGAAATGATGTATTAGTTTCGAGCGAAGAGCTATCTCGAAACTTTGTATGGCAGTGAAAAGCAATGCCCTCAATTTCTTGTCAAAGAAATAAAGATTGACGGCATTGTCGAAATGACTGTTGGGCTTGAATATATGAGTTGTTTTGTTCTGTTCCATCGGGCGGAGGTAGTTTGCCAGACGGAAATAGCTCATGATTTTCAACTGTCCCAAGGCATCATTGTCATCTTTAATGATTAGCCCACGGTCTTTCAACATTTGAAGAATCCGGGGAAAATCCAACGGTTGTTTTGTATAATCCATAGATGTATAAAAAGCAAAAGTTCCGCCCTGGTACGCATTGCAATTAGCAAAGAAGCGTGGCGGAAATTGTCGATGCAAAGGTAGTGCTTTTATTTCAATCCTGCAAACTTTTCAAAGAAAAACAGCCGAGAATCATCAAAAAAAGCGTTTTGAGGTCAGTTTTGAGGCCAAAAGCAGCGCGTCAAAGGCTGTAATCGGAGAGTTTTTCCAATGCCTGCCTCCGAGTCTCGTCGATGAACCGCAGCAATATCCCCGGATAGAGGTGCCTCCGCCCCATCCGTACCGTCAGGTGCAGGTGCGGCCCGGTTGACCGCCCCGTGCTGCCGCTTATTCCCACCACCTCACCCGGCCTCACGCAGTCGCCCTTTTTCACGCGCCATTCGGACAGATGGCAATAGCTGACCGAGAAGTCCCCGTGCCGCACGGTGACATATTTCCCGGACACCCTGTCCTGTCCCGCCTTCACCACGATGCCGTGCATCATGGCGTAGGTCTCGCAGCGGTCAGCCCTCAGGTCCAGTCCGTTGTGCCTCTTGCGCTTTTTCGTGAACGGGTCAGTCCTGACACCGAAGGGCGAGGTCACATGAATCTCCTTCAGCGGATAGGCCACGCTCAGGTAGCTGTCTATCCATTGTTTCCGCATTGAGGCGGTATCGGCCGATGACTCCGCCGGTGCCGCCTTTTCCGTCACTTCCGCTGTTGTTTTCCCTACTGTCCCCTGTGCGACACACCCAATCCTGCAACGTGCCGTCCGGGGCGTTACCGTATGGAACTGTGCCGATGCCGCCATGCAGCAGCACAGGCACGCTGTAATCACCAATGTCCTTAACATGGCGCAAAGGTAGCAAACAAATATAAGACAGCACCATATTATGCAGTATATTCGATTGCGGCAAATATCATACTCTAAAAATTTGTACCACCTGTTTTTATGCCGTTTAAGTATGAAAGTAAGTATGATTATAGGCTATTATATTAAATAAATATAAACCGAAACAAAATCATACTTGTATATACTTCATATCCGAAGCGGCGCATATAATTTTGCGGAAACGACAACGCATAAAAAATATAAAAATGAAGATTCAGAGATTTCAAAGCGAGGAACTGCCATACGGCATCCTCGAGAGATTCGGGCTGACGCAGGAGATGCTCGAAGACCTGCCCCAGAAGGCGATAGAGGACATCCTCGACGGCCGCCGCTCTCCGGTGCTCCCTATCAGCGTCACCGACGAAAACGGGGAGGAAATCCATGCCCGCACCCGCTTCGCGTTCATCCGCATGGACGACAACAGCGTGGATGTTGTGTTCTATCCGCAGCTCAAGGCCGGACGCCTTGACCGTTTCACGGAGGAAGAGCGCAAGGCACTCCTTGAACACCGTCCCGTCATCGCCCCCGTCATCACGCCCGAAGGGAAAGAGATACAGGCTTTCCACCAGATAGACCGGGGCACAAACCAAATTATCTACGTTCCCACGCCTGTCATCGGCCGTAACCTCGAATATGCCGCCAACGAGATGAAGCTCACCAACGCCGAGCTTACCTGCCTGCAGAAAGGTCTGCCCGTCACCGTAATGGACGGTGACGACCTCTACACTATCGGCATCGACCTCAATGAAAAGACCGGCGTGCGCCTCACGCGCGGCGACGAGAAGAAATGGAGAGAGGAACAGCGGCAGGGCTTCGGCAGATACAACTTCGGTCTGAACGGCTGCTGGGTCGCCGACGGGGAAGGCAACCTCGACTATGTTCCCGAGGCGTCCTATACCGAGGAACTGTGGGAAGAGATGCGCAAGCGCAACAACATGACCCTCAAACACTAAACCGCCGGCAAGATGAGATACGAACCCGAAGAGACACTGATTGAGAAGATTCAGTCCGGCGAATACGGCTGGAAGGAATACATCGGCCACCACTCGCGCGAGCTGTCGCAGGAATACGACCGGTACTGCCACAACAAGGAACTTGACCCGAACCTTGAAGAGTCTGCCACATGCTTCATGGAAATGAGGAACGCGCTGCTCGACGAGGCACTGGAAAACGGAAACGCATAAACAATATACATCATGCCTATAAGGACAAACACCAATCCGCGTCCCCTTGAGCTTACCCCCGAACTGCGGGACATCCTGCTCCGAAACGGGATGCAGGCTCATGTGGCCGCAAGCAGCAACGGTTTCGCACTGCTCGTGCAGGGGCATGATTCCCCGTTGCTGAACTATCCCATCACGGAAAAGCAGCTGAAAGCCCTCACCGACTGGGGCACCAACACCGCCAACCGCAGGGCCTACAACACCTTCGCGAGCATCGTCGCCGCAGACTTCGACATGCCGAAGGACTTTGTCCATGCCCGCAACGCCAACGGCCGCGTGGCGATGGGACTGCACGGCTACCGCATCGGCGTGGGCGAATACGGCAGGACCGCTCCGTACCACCACCGCTTTCCCGTACCGCCGCATCACATGATGGGCTGGTCGTTTTTGGGATGGACGCCGAGGATGCAGGAGGGCTTCCACCTGCGCCGCATCGGAGGACAGCTCTACTATCCCGGTGCGCCCATGGTGCCGAACCGCCCCGACGGGCGCATGAAGCCCGGAGAACTGCAATCAGGCGGTTACGGCTTCTATTACAAAGGCTACAACACCGCTCCCGTGGCGGAGAAAGACGTGCTTGCCGAACTGCAGACGGTGATAACCCCTGCCAGGCAGCCGCAGAGACCGACCGCACCGGCAATCCCGTACAAGGAAGCCATTACCTCGGAGGTCTATTTCTCCAACGAGAAATGGCAGGAGGTACTGGCAAGCCACGGCATACTGGTAGATGCGGAGAAAAAGACTGTCACTATACAGTCATCGTCACTGGACGCCGACCTGCAGTACAGCCTCTCCGATGAGGAGTTAGAGGTGCTGACCTCCAACTCCGTCAAAGATCAGCCCATTGCCAAACGCCTTGAGACACTCAACAATGTCATCAAGGAGGACTTTGCCGATGCCGTCACAATGGACATGCTCAACAGCAACAAGCTGATAGACATCAAGCTCCACCCGGAGGTGCAGGCAGACCTTGACCGGCAGATTACCCGACAGGACGAATACTACCGCCAGGAGGCGAATCCCCATGACTACCAGATGGAGCGAGAGCCATCTCTCCGTGACAACCTGCCCAAAGGCGGCGTGGTCATGGACGGTAATGACCTGGGCCTCATAGACAGCAACAAGGGCTGGTTCCGCGAGGGGCGGCACGGGCGTGAAGTCACCGTCGATGACATCCGTGTGGAACCCGTGCAGGACGGGGGCGAGGCGAAATACCGCATGACGGCCGTCATCGACGGAGAGGTGGTGAGCCACGAGATCTCGCAGAAACAGTACGAGAAGTTCATGGCACTGGACGACCTGCACCGCATGAAGCTCTTTTCAAAGGTCTTCAAGGAGGTGGACATGAAAGACCGCTATCCCGTGGGTCTCGGCACGAAAATCTCTGCCGCCCTGCTTGCCGGAGCCGTGGTGACGCACGACCTCCTTCGAGGTCCCCGTCCCATGCCCGACATCTATATGGAAGGGCACCACAGCCACATGCCACACGTCTATTTCAAGCCCGGAGTCGACAGCCCCGCAGATGTGGCGGCGCGTCAGTTCGACGCCATGAGGAACCTTCCCGACGACCGTGTCCCCGGCATGGGGCACGGCCTTTAACAATAACACGAACCAACGGCCATGTCAGAACTAACATACGACGATTTCAAGAACAGGGTGAACATCCAGGACCTGCTGGTGGACGCCGGCTACCGGCTCAACCGCAGGGACGGCATGCGCTATCCCTCCTACGTCCGTATCGGCAGCGACGGGAAACGCGTGCGTGGCGACAAGTTCATAGTGACCGCCAACGGCCTGTGCTGCTTCCAGCCCCCCGAGATAAAAAACTATAATGTCATCAGCTTCATCAAGGAGCATCCCACTTTTTTCGCCGAATACCGTCCCGGAATGTCCGGCGACCGACTCGTCAACCTTGTCTGCAACCGCCTCCTGAACCATCCTGTGGCCGAACGTGCGCCACGGGACTTCGGGAGGCAGCGAGATACCCGTCCGTTCGACATCCACGATTACGAGACACATGGCTTTGTCAACGGCGACTGGGACTCGCAGAAACGGTTTTATCCCTACTTCCAGAACAGGGGCATCAACCTCCAGACCCAGCGGGCCTTCTCCGGCCATTTCTTTTTAGCCACGAGGGAGCGCGGTGACGGGAAGAAATACACCAACCTCTCGTTTCCCTTGTCACTCGCCGCATGGCCCGGCAGGGACATCGTGGGACTGGAGGAGCGCAGCAGGCCGAATGCCGAGGGTAAGACCGCCTACAAGGGCATGGCGGCAGGCAGCAACGCCGCGGAAGGTCTCTGGATAGCCCGGCTGGAAAACAACCGCAGCGACATGGGCTTCACCCGACCCATCGGGGCTGCACAGGATGTATATTGGTTCGAGAGCGCGTTCGACGCGATGGCCTACTATCAGATAAAGATGAACGAACCGGGCAATGTGGGCTACCACGACCTCGCCAACGCCGTGTACGTTTCAACCGGCGGCTCTCCGACCAAAAAGCAGTTCTCGTCGATGATAGAGCATACACCCGAAGCCATCCACCACCTCTGCTTTGACCGAGACCGTGCCGGGCGTATGTTCGCGGCCAACTTCGCCCTGCAGAAAGACGGGAGGGTGTTCACCTCCCACCTGTCGCAGGACAAGGAGACGCTTGTCGTCACCGACCTGACCAAAGGCGTCAAGCGTCACGAGCTGCCGTTGGATCCTTTCGATTTCAGGGACGTATGCGACAGGTTGGGCATCGACAGCCGGGGAATCGGCTATGAACCCTGTGACAGCCGGTACAAGGACTGGAACGACCAGCTACTTGACAAGCCCATGGAGAATGAGGAAACGCAAACAAGAGGGATGAGACGATGAAGACACGGACACAGCCAACATACAGTTTCGGGACAATGGTATTCCGTCCCCGTGCGAGGCAGTACCTCGCCAACGACCTTATCATCACCGTCGTCTGCCTTGCCGGGCTTGCCGTGGCGGGCATCGACGGCGTGTTCATGGGCAATATGCTCCTGTGGGCGTCCCTGACGATTGCCATGTGTCTCGTGTACCGCTTCCTCTATCTGCGGAGCATGAGGTTCATCATCACCGAGGAGCAGTTCATCTACGAGCACGGCGTGTTCCGTCGCACCCGCGACTTCATGGAACTCTACCGCATTGTCGATTTCCGGGAAGAGAGCAGCTTCCCGCAACGGATATTCGGACTGAAGACCATACAGATATACTCAGGCGACCGCTCCACTCCCCGCCTTGACATGACGGGCATGGACATGAGGGCCGACCTTATACCCTTCATACGTGAACGTGTGGGCGCGAGCCGCAAAAGAAATGGAATATATGAGATTACCAACCGCTAAGATACTGACAGTCATCCTTGTCGTCCTTGCCTCCATGCAGGCGAGGGCGCAGCTTGTAGTGTCCAATCCGCTGGAATGGCTCGCCCTCGCCGAGGGAAACGAGGCCATAAACGGGCAGATGCAGGACCAGACCGACGCGCAGACGAGGACAGCCGCCCTGCAGAACACCATAGCCGCCGAGTTCACCAAGATACACGAATGGGAGAAGAAATACTCCGGCTATCTGCAGACCGCCTCCGGCTTCGCCTCGTCGCTGAAAGCGTCCGCCACGCTGTACGAGGACGGCGTGCGCATCTTCATCACTTTGGGAAAGCTCAGGAATGCCATCGGCTCCAACCCGCAGGGCATTGTCGCCACCATGTCGATGAACAACCTCTACCTCGAAACGGCGACAGAGCTGATCTCCGTCTATACGCTGCTTCGGGAAGCAATAGCCACAGGAGGAAGAACGAATATGCTCACGGGAGCTGAACGCTCGCAGACGCTCTGGGCGTTGTCCGACAAGCTCGGCTCATTCTCCAAAAAGCTCAACCGGCTTTACCTGAGCATACGGTATTACACGCTCACGGACGTGTGGAACAACATCACCGCAGGAATGCTTGACAGGGACATCGGCAGCATAGCCGGCGACGCCCTCGACAGATGGAAACGTGCGGCAAAAGCCATAGAATAAGGAGGCGGCATGATAAGGACTACACTGACAATATTTGCATTGGCCTTTGGCATTCTCCGGGGCACCGCACAGACAGACCCGGCACTTGCCGGAATGATCGTGATGTACACTGACAAGGCTGAGAAGCAGCTCAAAGCCCAGGAGAAGGTGATGCTTCTGCAGACCACCGGGCATATATGGACAAAGGAGGAAATGGAAGCCACGACCGATTTCCAGCGGCAGTTCAACGACTACCTCGACTCGTTCCGTTCGGTAATCAGCTATGCGGCACAGATATACGGTTTTTATCACGAAATCGGCAAGCTGACGGAGAACATGGGAAGCCTGAGCCGCCAGCTGGAGAAGTCGCCCGAAAACGCGCTTGCCGTGGCACTCACACCCCGCCGAAGCGCCATATACCGGGAACTGATACTCGGCGGCATCGACATCGTGAACGACATAAGGCTGGTATGCCTCTCTGACATGAAGATGACGGAAAAGGAGCGCATAGAGATCCTTTTCGGCATACGTCCGAAGCTCCGCCTGCTGAACCGCAGCCTGCGAAGGCTCACGCTTGCGGTCAAATACACCTCCCTGTCCGACGTGTGGCAGGAGATAGATTGCAGGGCGAAGAGCTACGATGTGGACAAATGGAAAATCACTGACGAAGCCTTTGAACGCTGGCGCGGCAACAGCAAGATAAAGCCCCGTAAATGAGGCATGGCAAGAAACAGGTAAAAAGTAAAGAAAGGGAAACAACAATTATGAAGATAGGACTGACAGATGTTGACGGGCACCACTTCCCGAATTTCGCATTGATGAAGCTGTCCGCATGGCACAAATCGAAAGGTGACAGTGTCGAATGGGCCGACGCGCTGTCCGGGAGCGGCTATGACCGTGTTTACAAGTCAAAGATATTCACGTTCTCGCCGGATGACGACACCCCGTGGGACTGCGAGGTCATAAAGGGGGGCACCGGATATGACATAAGGAGCAGGCTTGCCCCGGAAATCGAGGCATCGACCCTGATGGACTACTCCCTCTATCCGCAATACGCCTACTCCATCCAGTTCTTCTCCAGAGGGTGCATCCGCAGATGCCCGTTCTGCTTAGTGCATGACAAAGAGGGCGGCATACACCCTGTGGAACCCGTGCGGCTGAACCCCGACGGACAGCACATCGAGGTCCTCGACAACAACTTCTTCGCCAACCCGGAGTGGCGGTCAGCCATCGACTACCTGCTGAAGGCAGGACAAAAAGTCAACCTGCACGGCGTTGACGTGCGCATCATGGATGAAGAGCAGGCATACTGGCTCAACAGGCTGCGGCTCTACAAGTCCATACACATCGCATGGGACTTGCCGCAGACAGACCTGACCCAAAAACTCACCGAGGTCACACGATACATCAAGCCGTGGAAAATCATGTGCTACATCCTTGTCGGCTACAATTCGACGATGGAGCAGGACCTGTACCGCATCGAGCGGTGCCGGGAGCTTGGCATCAAGCCGTATGTGATGCCGTACCGGGATTTTGAAAACAAGACCAGGCCGTCGCAGTATGTGAAGGACCTCGCGCAATATGTCAACAAGCCGATGCTTTTCAAGTCATGCAGCTTCAAGGACTTCTCACCGCGGAAAGGTTTCCGATGCGAGACTTATTTCCATACGGACAATACGATAACACAATAAAAGACAACAGATATGGGCAAATGGGCAACAATACTCAAGGGCGGCAGATATATCGTCAACAATCCGGCGACACGCAGTCTCGGAGGAGCCGTCATCCATCCCCAGCGCACGCTTGCCGGTGCGGGAACCGCGTTGAAGTCGGCCACAGTCGGTGCCGGCGTGAGCTATCTCGGCTGGGAAGCACTCGTCAATGACAAGCCGGTAGTGAGGACTGTCGCCGACATAGCGATAGGAAGCGACAATGTGGATGCGGTGGTGGATACCACCGGCAAGGCGGTTGACAGCGTGCAGGAAACCGTGCGAGACGTGAAGGAATCCGTGTCCGGGCTGAACGGAACGGTGCAGCAAGCCAACAGCACATTCGGCGGAATCTCCGATTTTCTCAAGAATGTATGCGGAGGCAACGGCGCCGACATGTTCGGCAACTTCTTCTCCAACATAGGAAAAGGCAACGTGTCGGGATTAAGCATAGTCGGCCTTCTCGCCGCAGGCCTGATGATATTCGGGCGGTTCGGCTGGCTCAGCAAGATCGGCGGCGCACTGCTTGCCATGATGCTTATCGGCAACAACTCGCGAGTGGCGCAGGTGCAGGAGAACCCTCAGGCGGAGAACCGGCAGCAGGGAGGGCGGCACCGGTGAACGGTGTCCGGCCACAGTGCCAAGGCAACAAAGTAAACTTATATATAAGGATATCACAATGGAATATACACAGGAAATGAACCTGCAGTCGGAGAGCGGCTACTGCATGCCGTTCAATGACAGAAAAGAAGAAGTGGTGCTGACCCGTGCCTACGGAAAGCAGGAGGACGGCAGCTTCAACCACGGCATAGACCTCGCCGCCGACCGCTATGTCCTGCGTGCGGTGGCCGACGGTATCGTCACCGCCATCGGCACGGACAGGGAACACGGCCTTTACCAGACGACCCGTTACGGGAAATACGATGTGACCTACGGCGGCATCCGCAACGCGATGGTCGCCTTCGGCAAACGTGTCAAGGCCGGCAGCATCCTCTCCATCAGTGGCAGCACCCTTCACCTTGAAGTGAGGTATGACGGCACGGAGATAGACCCCGTCGAGTTCCTGAAGATGCTTTTCGGGAACATGAAGATGTCCGGCACGGACAGCGGGATGCCCGACTTCGAGACCCTCGACATGGACATCCCGACGGACTATGACGATAACATGGAGGAAATAGAGGACCTCATGGCGAGGTTCTATCCCGAATACCTGATGGAAGTGGCGGGAGGACTGTACAGCGTGCCCGACAAGACCGAGCAGTCGCTGCGCAACATATTCTCCCTGTCGGCGGCACGGAGCTATTTCTATGACGCCATACCGTCCATGGCCAACCCTCTCGGACTGACTGAACGGTCTGTGCCCATAGCCGCCAAGGTGCAGAACCTGCTTATCGGGGATTTTTTGAACTACCTCGCCCTGCGGCACCGGATATTCCTGTCGGCCATGGATGAAGCGGGTAAAAAAAGCTATGACGAAGCCGTCGCCACCGCCGGAATCATAGACCCGCTGGCCGACCTTGAAATAGACGTGCGGAGTTTCGACATACAGCGGCTTGTCACCGTCTATCCCGACAGGTCAGGCATACGGTGGTGGGCCAAGGCCTGGTTCAACGGCTCTGAGGACGGCGAGGCGGCCGTGGAGATCGAGCGCGAATGCGCGATACAGTTCCTGCTTGACCGGATAGACAAGGAAAGGATGCTTGAGGAGTATTATCCCAAACAGATGGAGGTGTATCACAACGCCATCGAACAGACAAAGGAAAACTTATTGAAACAACTTAACATATCATAATGGCACAACCCCGTAATACAAAAAGGCTGTCGGAGGTGGAATACTGCCTCGGCTGCTATTTCAACACCTATCTCGTGCCGGTCATGAACCATGAGAAATCGGTGCTCCAAACGGCACAGGCAAAAGAGGTGGCGGACTATTCCAGTTCGTTTGCCGGTATCATGCGTACCCTCGCGCAGTCATCTTCCTCCGTAGGCATACCGGGACCGGATGACACTATGCAGTATCTGCGGCTCACCGGGAAGGAATGCTCCAAGACAGCTGAAGATTATGTGGGGATGTGCAAGGACAGCATACTCGGCAACAAGGATTTTGTGGCCGACCTCCACCGCCTTGCCGGGGAATGGCGCAACGCGGTGGTGGCGGAAGTGGGACGCAGGCGTTACGACGAACTTTCCTCGAAACTCGGCACGGATCTGGCGCTCGCCTACGTGGACCACCGTATCGAGCAGATGATGGTTGACCTCATGGTGCGCGAACAGATGCCCAAAGGCTCATTCGACTATATCATCCGCAAGGGTGCGTCCGGCAGTCTTTTCGGTCTGTCACAGGAACTGATGAAATCCCCGTTGCAGCGTGAGATAGAGGAACGCGGCGAAGCCATGTACAGGCCATCGACAGCGGAAAAAAGCGCGGCAAAGGGTGTGAGCCTCGCATCGGACGTGGTGGCTCTCGGCGGCGTGTACTCATGGGGTGCGCTTGCCCGGTTTGCCGGTACGGAAGTCGTATTTGCCGGACTTGAGTCCGTTCTTGACAAAAAACAGCAGAAAAAGGGGCCGACCGTTGACCAGTGCGTCAGCATGGGACTGTTCGGAGGCAACGGCAATACATTGGCAAATATCCGCAGGGAGAGTTGGAAAATAAAGACCTATGAGAGCGGCTACATCCAGTCGGTCAACGGCACCCTGTCGAAAAAGATGCCCATACTGAAAGAAAAGCCGGCATGGGAAACGGACTGGACCTTCGGCAATCAGCAAAAAACTTTCCAGAATCCGGGAAAAGGCTTTATCCCTTTCAAATTCGACGTAATGTCCTTTACCAAGCCCCAAACGGCAGACCGGGGCAAAAACTTCTCTGCCGTGCCGTCCGTCATCGCCCCCGGCCATGAGCAGGAGTATCTCGATTGGAAAGCGAGGCATGACAGCGCACAGGCACAGAAAACACAACAGGCATCACAGGTGGCAGAGGAGAATACGGAAATCCGTGAATCTGAAACAGCATACAGCAATACCCAAGTCGGTGAAAGCAAGGGTGAAGAAAGGGAAGATGAAACACAGAAGCAGGACAACAACGACGGTTGGACGAACCTTCTACAGTCAGTCGGTCTTGACGGCATCGGAGACATAGGACGCAACCTTCCATACGTGATAGCCATGCTGCCGGACATGCTCGTCGGACTGTTAACCGGCAAGACGACATCCGTGAACCTCAAAAGTGGGATGATGCCCCTGGCCTCCATACTGGTGGGGATGTTCGTCAGAAACCCCTTGCTGAAAATGGTGCTGATAGGCATAGGCGGAGCCAACCTCGTCAACAGGATGGGCCATGAGGCCATAGACCGTGGACAGGACGGACAAAGACCGGCCGCCCGTTACAGGCAGTATGACGATGAAGAGCTGAACCCGCGCATATCCGGGGCGGTCATACGCGGCAACACGCTGATAGCCACTATCGACAACGTGCCCTGCTCGGTGACGCTTCCCGACAATGCGGCGCAGGCATACGCCGTCGGCGCACTGCCCCTGAACACGCTTGCCAACGCGGTGCTTGCCCGTCACGACCGCATGAGGGTGATGGCGGAAGACAACTACCGCAACCTGGAGATCGAGCAGGAACGGCAACGGGAACGCGGCATAATACTCAGATAAAAACCAATATATCAAACATTGCGATGAAAGAAAAGACACCTCAGGAACAGACGGCGGCCGCCAGACAGGTGGAGCTGCTGTCAAACGCCCTCAACGGGGCATCGACGGAGGGATACTGGCTGAACGTGTCGGGACGCCTCTCTCCGAGAATCTATCCCAAGGGAGCCGCGCTCAGCCCGTTCAACAGCCTCACGCTGATGCTCGACGCTGACAGCCACGGCTATTCCACGGCACTGTACACCACGTTTTCGGAAGCAAGGAAACGGAACGAATCCGTACTGAAAGACGAGCGTTCCGTGCCGATGAACTGGTACAGGTGGAACTCATACGTCAACAGGCACAACGAGAAGGACATCATCTCTCGCGACGACTACCGCAGCCTGCCTCCCGTACAGCAGGAGCAGTACAAGGCCGTGCGCAAGCGTGAGATACACGCGTTCTTCAACGTGGAGCAGACCACGCTTCCCCATGTGGATGAAAGGGAGTTCGAGAAACTGCGCCAGCAGTTCGGCGGCATCACCGACCGAGGCAACATACTTGCCGAGGAGCGGCAGACCCGGTCCGCTGTCAACAGGTTCCGTGAACAGATCTCGCAGAACCTCGTTCCTATAAGGAAATCGACCACGGGAGCTGCGGCATACGACACCGGCAAGGATGCCATATATATCCCCGACCAGAAACATTTCGGGAACTACATGGACTATGTGCAGGAACTGGTGCGCCAGGTGGTGAGCGCCACCGGGCACCGTGAACGGATGTCGAGGGAGGGCATGGTGATGAACGGCGGCAAGGCACCGTCAGGTGACTCCCTTCGCTACGAGCGTCTTATCGCCGAGATAGCCTCCGGGCTGAAGATGGCCGAGTTCGGGCTGCCGGCGAAGCTGTCGCCAGAAAGCCGGGGCATGGTGGAATACTGGACGGAGGAGCTGAAGGAGAACCCCTGCCTGATAGACGCCGTGGAGAGCGACGTGAACAACGCGCTCGATGTCATCCGAAAGGCGGAACAGGGGGAACGCATGGAGTCGGCACATGACCGCAACAGGCAGCAGACCGAGGAACTCAGGGAGCAGAAGGAAGGACGTCCGCAGGTATCGGCGGCTGACGCGCTGGTGCTTCAGGACATCCTCCGCAAGGGAGGCATGGAGATCAGCGACCGCAACTTTCCGGGAGGTCAGGATGACAAGCGCGAGTTCCTTGCCCGCTTTGACGGGCTCGGGCATTACGACCGGCTGACACAGGACGCGCTCAACGGCGCACGCCTGCGGCATGATGATCCGGAAATAGTCAATATCGCCTACACCCGGGCTTCCGATGCCGCCGCGCACATCCACCGACTCTGCACCGAATGGCAGCCCCGGGAATGGGAGGAAAAGGGCGCACATGTCATAGCCGACGACATCAACGCCGTCCCAGACAAACGGAGCCGTGAGTTTGTCGTGGTGCTTGACAGGAACACAGGCATTGCCGATGTGGTGCTTCCCACATCCGCACGGTCAGGCGGCGATGTCGTGATGCCCAACGGCGACCGTCGCAATTACTGGCTGTCCCCCGACGAGGTGATGACGGCCGACGAGCGCAAGGAGGCCGGCGCGAGAGTGGTGTCGCACACCATTCCCGGCTTCAACAAGGAGAAGATAGCTGCCGCGCTGACGGCGCAGGGCGCCTCCTATGTCAGATTCTTCAACAAGGACGGGCAGCTGCGCTATCACCCCGACGATTCCTACTTCGCGGACAAACAGGTGTATTCGGCGAGGCTGGACGGAAGGGAGATAAGGAATGTCTCCGCCTTCAATGTCAGCGAGGCAGTAAGCCGCGCCACGGAAGTGCGGTTCGAGCGTATCCAGATGCTTCGTGACGACACGGGCGGCTGGGCGTTGTATCTCAAGCCGGAGAACGGGACGTCGTTCAGCATACGCCCCGACAAGAACGACATCAACCGCTTCTTCTCCACCGTCAAGCAGGACGACCGTGTGGCGGCGGGAGCTGTCCGCAACGAGCTGGCACAGAAATACTATGCCCTCGCACAGGCTGAACCCGGACTGAAGGTTGACCTGTTCGGAACCGTGCCGGACGGTATCGACCCTTTGCGCATCAAGCGCGTGAACGTGTTCAAGGGCAAGGATGACAAGATACTGTGCGTCCCCGTAATCGACGGCATGGACAAGGTGCAGCCACGGGAGGTGAGCAGGCAGCAATGGCAGAGGATGTGGGTGGCGGAGGATGTGGCGCAGTACAAGACCTGCCTTGCCGCCACGCTGTTCGCCGACCTGCTGATGCAGAGATCGGAAGAGCAGGCCGTAGAGAAACAGCACGATGAAGACGCGGCGGTTGTCCGTCCCGATGTGGCGGCCGTGCGTCCTGAACTGCGACAGTACGAGGAGGTGAAGGAAAAACATCCCGACGCCGTCCTGCTGTTCCGTTCAGGCGACTGTTACGAGGCCTATCAGGAAGATGTGCCGGTTATGGAAAAGACACTGGGGCTTACAGGCACCGAATACGGGAACTTGAAGGATGGCAGTCCTGCCGTGAAAGTGTCTTTCCCGACCGATATGCTGGACACCTACCTGCCGAAGCTCGTGCGGTCGGGAGCAAGGGTGGCCATCTGCGATATGTCTGAAAAAAACTCCGTGGACATAAAAGCGGATATGCCACCCGTGTGGAGTGCGGTCTCGGGAGTTGAAAACATGGAATGTCGCACCGGATTGAGAATGTAGGGCTATGGCAGGAAAGAATCAGGCATACGCGGAAAAATATGCAGAATATTCTATGGAGCAGATGCGTCTGTACGGCATACCGGCCTCGGTGACGCTGGCTCAGAGCATCCTTGAGAGCAGCAACGGCCAGAGCCGTCTCGCGCGGAACGAGAACAACCACTTCGGCATCAAGGCGACGCAGTCATGGATAGCCGGAGGCGGCAGATACGGCCTATACACCGATGACAAACCTGACGAGAAATTCTGCAGCTATGACAGCGTGGGTGACTCCTACGCCCATCATTCCCGGTTCCTGAAGGAAAATCCACGGTACGCGCCGTGCTTCAGACTCGAAGCGGACGATTACAGGGGTTGGGCGCAGGAGCTTGACAAGGCCGGATATGCCACAGCAGGAAAATATGCGCCGGCACTCATATCCATCATCGAGAGCAACAACCTCCAGCGGTATGACCGCATGGTAATGGAGGAGATGAACGCCAAGGGACTGAAGCCCGGGCAAGGCTCTCCGCAGTTGCAGCCCTCCAATGGCAACGGTACGGTGCAGGACTATTCCTTCCCGTTGAAACGTGAGGAGTTCCTGTTCGTCACATCGCCGTTCGGCATGCGTACCGATCCTGTAAATCCGTCAAGGAAGCAGATGCACAAGGGTATGGACATACGCTGTGACAACGAGGCGGTGCTGGCCACGGAAAGGGACGGCAAGGTGGTGGCGGTGAATGACAATGCCAATACCGCCGGAGGGAAATCCGTCACCGTCGAGTACGCGCGTGACGGCGGAGCGAAAGTACAGGTCAGCTACCTGCACCTGAGTTCATCATCCGTCAAGGTCGGCGATACGGTGAAGGCCGGGCAGCAGATAGGAATCTCGGGCAATACGGGAACCCGCACCACGGGGCCGCACCTGCATATCGGGGTAAGGCAGATTGCGGCGGACGGAACCGGGCGCGACATGGATCCCGCCGCCTATCTCGCGGAGATAGCCGGGAAAGGGAATATCCGTCTTACCGCCATGCACGACGGACAGGACCTGCTGGCGAAATACAAAAGCCCTGACCATGACAGTCCCTCGATCGACACTTCCCTCTCGCCGGAGGAATGGATGAAGAAGCTCCTGTCATCCGAGGACAGCGGCATCGGCATGGGCGGGTACGGGCAGGATCCTGTAATGGAAATGGCGATGACGCTCTTCACCTCCCTGATGGCATTGGCCGTGCAGATCGACAGCAAGACCGGGGAAGAGCGGATGGCTGCGGCGACAGCCGCGGCAATGGACAGGCGCATCGACCTTACGCCGCTTGTGAAGGGAATGAGGGAGTGTACGCTGCTGGTGAAGGATGGCGAGGCCCCGGCACTGTCAGCGGACACCGGCACAAACCGTTTCACGGCGCAGCTTACCCCGGCGGACATGAACCGCATGAACCTTGTCCTGTCGGACGGCACCCTGACCGGCGAGGAAAAGAAAGAGCGCATTTCGGGTATTGTCGGCGACATCGCGCTTAACGCGCAGCTGTCGCAGGATTACCGTCAGGGAATGTCGCGGCAATCACAGTCAGAGAATATTTCAATCAGATAACAACAATCATTAAAACAAGACAGTATGATAAAAGTACAGGCAACAATCAATGGCGTCATAAGCAAGTCGGCCACAATCCGCATGGCCGGTGACGGTAAAAAGTTCATCGGCTTTCCCGTGAAGCTCACAGTACCCGGTTCGAGAAACAACATGCCGGGCAAGGAACTGACCGTATCCGTAAGCAAGGACGGGAACGAATCTGAGCTGCCCGCTTTTGCAGCGGGTACACGTGTGGAGGCCACAGGGACGCTCACCTTCAGAAAGACGGGCGACAACCTCTATTTCAACTTCCATGCCGACACGGTTGTCCTCAGTCCCGAATCTTCCAAAGACGCCATCGGGGGCACACTGGAGTTCAAGGGAACCGTCGGCAAGGGCGTCGATGAGAAGACCGACAAGAAAGGCGGGAAATATGTGTCGTTCTCGGCATATTCCACGGAGAGGTCCGGGGACGCCCTGCAGTTCACATGGGTGCGCTTCGTCAAGTTCGATTATGTCAGGGAGGCGTTCCTTGAACCCAAGGCGAAGATACAGGCCACCGGAAAGCTGACGGTATCGGCTTACAACGGTCGCATCGACCTGGACTGCCGTCTGGAAGAGGTCAGACCGTGGGAGCGCCTGCCTTTGACACCGGCAAAGGACAACGAAAACCCTCCGTTCTGATATGGGATACAGGAAACACAATGACAGCGGTGACGGACGCAGTGCCGAAGACCGCGCCCTCGACAGATTCGCGGACCTGATGATTGAAAAAATCAAGAGTCTGCAGTCCGACTGGCAGAAGCCGTGGTTTACCGAAAACAGCCTGAAATGGCCCAAGAACCTGAACGGCAGGGAGTATAACGGCATGAACGCTGCGTTGCTCATGTTGCTGTGCGAGAAGAACGGCTATCAACTCCCTGTGTTCTGCACCTTCAACCGTGTCACCGGCATGAACTATTCAGTGGATAAGGAGGGCAACCGCAAGCCGCTGGTGGATGGCAACGGGGAGAAGCTGCCGGTCGTCACGGTAAACAAGGGAGAGAAGTCTTTCCCTATCTTCCTCACCAGTTTCACGGTCGTGAACCGCGAGACTAAGGAGAAAATCAAGTACGAGGATTACAGGAAGCTCTCCGATGAAGATAAAAAGGCGTATAACGTGTATCCGAAGCTGAACGTGTATAATGTGTTCAATGTGGCCCAGACCAATCTGGAACAGGCCCGGCCGGAACTGTATGCCAAGCTGGAGGAGCAGAACAGGATTAGAAGACCGGCAACCTTTGACGGGGAGAAATTCTCCTTTCCGGCGATGGATGAAATCATAAGGCACGGCCTTTGGGTGTGCCCGATAAAGCCGACGCATCAGGACCAGGCATACTATTCCATCTCCAGGGATGAGATAGTGCTGCCGGAAAAATCCCAATTCGTCAATGGAGAGGCGTTCTACGGGATCGCGTTCCATGAAATGACCCACTCGACAGGCTCCGAAGACCGTCTCGACCGGCTGAAGCCCACGACATTCGGCTCAAATGACTATGCCCGCGAGGAACTTGTGGCCGAGCTGGGCAGCGCCCTTGTCGCCTCGCGCTACGGCATCGTGAAGAATGTCAAGGAGGATTCAGCTGCGTACCTCAAGTCATGGCTCGACAGCCTCCGGGAATCCCCCGAATTTATCAAGACGATTCTGCAGGACGTGCGCCGCGCCACATCCATGATAAGCCACCGCATAGACCTCGTACAGGGACAGATAGACAGTTATCAGGCCATTCCCGGGCATACGACCGAGTACCCCGATGTCTATGACATAGACAATGACGGCAACACCTCGGAGGTAGTCCATATCGAGGACACCCCTTTCGACATGATGCGTGAGGAGGAAGTCCCGTTCCAGGGGACGCACCGCAGCCGCTGACCATGCGCCGGATACCGTCTGTGCGATCCGCCGGGACATTTGTCTTCGGCGGATTTTTTATGGACATGAAATTTCAGCGGCTGTTGCGTTTGTTGAACTCTTCCCAGTCGTATTCGTCCATGTCCGGCTTCCAGAACGAACGTTTGCGTTTGCGACGCGGCTTCCTCCGCTCCCGGAAGCCCAGGACTCCCGACAGCCACCATCCGGCCAATAGTAGAAGTATAATATCCATATCCTGTTGCTTTTTGATTGGTAATTCTCATACTAAAGGTACAAAATAATTCTCACATACACAAGTTTTTAGCGGATTATTTTTTTTTCTTTCATTTTCAAGTATCCTGTGCGAGATTACAGTAAAAATCGCCTCAAAACCGCCCAAAATCGCTCGAAATATTTTGCAGATAAAAAATCCTATTACCTTTGCACCAATAGAACCTGCCAAGCCTCTTTACAATGCTCAAATCGGCAGGTCGTTTTATATTATATCCCTGGCAAAACCATTCAACAAAACATTCTTTACTCCACGGCAACTTATAGAGTTGCTGAAAAGTCGCGGTCTTCACATCAACAATGAAGAGAAAGCGGAAGAGTATCTTGCGACAATAGGCTATTTCAGGTTGTCTGCATATTTTTCCCCTTACTTCAGTTCCCTAAGACCAACCATAAATATAAATCCGGAGCCACTTTCCAAAATGCGATGGATATGTGGATTTGTATGATCAGATACCTGCTGTTTTCCATATCGCCAAGAAATACGTTCAAGGAAAGACTGATGGATCTGTTCAAGGCATATCCTACAATAGATAAGAAAGCCATGGGATTCCCACAAGACTGGGAACAGGATGATTTCTGGAAATAGACGACATACATTATTCCGTAGAATAAACAGCTCCGGCCATTACCGTCGGGGCTGTCTGCATAAATCTTATCTGACCTTTGAAATTTTGATGTTTTTTCAAGTGTGAAGCCGCCTGTGTTTGTTGAAACGACCACATGACAGGACGGAAGCCCAGGACTCCCGACAGCCACCATCCGGCCAATAGTAAAAGTATAATATCCATATCCTGTTGCTGTTTGATTGGTATTTCCCATATTAAAGATACAAATAATTTCCACATACACAAGTTTTTATCCCGAATCTTCCCAGAAAAACTATCTATTGGCGGTTTTATGGAAGTGCAATATGATATTTCCCGTTAGTGGAGTGCTTATATTTTTCCCTACATTAGTGCTTTGAATCTGATTTGGGGGACATCAATCCGCTTATTTTATTAAAAACGAGCGGATTTCTTGTGTATTCGCAGAAAAATGACTACCTTTGCAACCGTGGTTGAATTAACCGCCGTTGCAAATAATTTTGGTATGACATGAGATTCTATAACAGAGAAAACGAGATTGCCGAGTTGAAGCGTATATGCGGCCTGTCGTTTACGCAGAACTCGCGTATGACGGTTCTGACGGGCCGCCGGCGTATCGGCAAGACGAGCCTTATAAAGAAAGCGTTTGAGGACAGTGACGAGCCGATGCTGTACTTTTTCACGGGACGCAAGGCCGAAGCCGTGCTTGTAGACGACTTTGTCCGTGAGATACACGACAGACTCCACGGGTATGTCCCGGAAGGCCTGAAGTCAGTCACAGGAGTGCTGAGACATCTGTTCGAGCTTGCAAAGACGGTGAGGTTCACTCTTGTCATCGATGAGTTCCAGGAGTTCATGACCGTCAATCCGTCTGTGTTCAGTGACCTGCAGAACCTGTGGGACAGTTACCGTTCCGACACAAGGATGAACCTTGTCCTGAGCGGTTCGGTCATGTCGATGATGCGTCGTATTTTCACCGACGCGCACGAGCCGTTGTTCGGACGAGCCGACAATATCATCAACCTGCGGCCCTTCAAGATACGGGTTATAAAGGAGATATTGAAGGATTACAATCCCGAATACACCAACGAAGATCTTCTGGCATTGTATTCCATAACGGGGGGAATACCCAAGTATATCGAGCTTCTTTGTGACAACGGTCATGTGACGGCAGAGTCCATGCTCCGCTTCTCCGTGTCATACATGTCACCTTTCATTGAGGAAGGGCGCAATCTGCTGATCACGGAGTTCGGACGCGATTACGGCACCTATTTCTCCATTCTTCTTGCCATAGCGCAAGGCCGTACATCCCAGAGTGAAATCACTGCGTCTTTGGGCGGGACGGCCATCGGCGGACATCTTGAAAAGTTGGAGAACACATATAATATCCTGTCAAAATACCGCCCCGTCATGTCGAAACCGGGAAGCAAGAACACGGTGCGTTTCCGCATAAGCGACAATTTCCTGCATTTCTGGTTCCGTTTCATCGAACGCAACCGTTCCATGATAGAGCTTGACAATTATGACGACTTGCAGGACATTGTCTTGCGGGATTATCCTACATATTCCGGCCTGACGCTTGAAAAGTATTTCAGGCAGAAGCTGACGGAGGAAGGCGGATTCCGTGAAATGGGTTCATGGTGGGAGGCCAAGGCCGGGAAAGAAGCCAATGAGATAGACATTGTCGGCATACGGACAGACGGTAAATCCGCACTCGTTGCCGAAGTGAAACGCAATGCCCGCAACTACGACAATAAATCGTTCATGGGCAAGGTCGGGCATATAAAAGCCAAGATTTTGTCAGGATATGACATAGAATCACGGCTTTATACCATGGATGATATGTAATGTGACATTTTGAACCAATGCGTAGGATTGGAGCAAGGTGCCTATTATAATGGAAAGACAGCCCTAACCTCACGGTCGGGACTGTCCGCAAAAATAATGAAAAAGTCAGTTCTTTGCTGTCGCAGTATGTCATGGCAGGAACAGCCTAACTATGGCGTTCCTGTTCGCTTTGCCCGGCGTATAGTCATCAATGCCTCCCTTTGAGTAAGTCTTGATCATGTCCTCCTTAATACCTCTTTCTTTCAAGCATCCGGCAATGAATGAAGCCCTGAGAGAGCCGAGATTGGAGTTTATCATTTCCGTTCCGGTAGCTTTGTCGGCCGCTCCTGTGATTTCAATTTTCAGTCCGTATTTCTTTGCGACACGCGCAATCTCGTCGATGTTCACCAGCTGTGATTCCTCCACAAGATTGTCGGTGCCGAGTTCAAAAAAGAAATATATGGGTGCGCCGAGTGGTGCGGTTCCGTTTACGGCATCACCCGGATATCCGTACATGTCGCCGATGCTGTCACCGTCCGTCAAGTTACCGTTTTCATCACCGGGCTGTGTCCTACCGGATTCTCTGTCCGGTGCGTGGTTGCCGTTCTTTCCTTTACGGAGGCGTTTTCTCAGCGAGTTCAGACCGCTGTAGTCATTCTTGGCGTAGCCTCCTGCCGAGGCACTGCCGTTGTCATCAGTGCGGTCAAAACATCCGGCATACCTGTCGAGCAGTCCCTCTATTTCGAGAATCTTTCTGAGTTCCGCAATCAGTCCGGCATTCGCCCCGTTCTCTTTGGCAAGCCTTTTGTTTTCCCTTTCCTGTGCGTATGCCAGAGCCTCCAGACGCTCATTGCGTATGATATATGGCCGTGCGTCCAAGACCTTTTTCCAGCCCCTGCTTCTGCCGAAAGTCCATGAGACACCTGCGGAAAGCGTCAGCAGGCGGTCGCCGATTTCCCTTGCAGGGCCAAGCCCGTCGGCGTCCTTGAACGTGGTCGCATTGCCTATCGCAGCAATGACGTGCAAGTCGTCCGCAATGAGGAAGCGTCTCTGGACACCATAATTGAAAGCGAAAGGATTGCGTCCGGCATCACGGTTGTCAATCATCCCCACGCCGACAAAGGGAATGATATCCCACCGGCACCCGCTGTACCCATTGGCTATGGCCGGCATCAGGTTCACGAGCAGGTCGGCATGGTAATGGCGGTATTTCTGGTTCGACAAGGCACCGCCTTTCCACTCGAAGCCTTGAAAAACGATACGGTTTCCCACCGAAGGCGTATACCATTTGCCCAACGAGAAACGTACTGCCGGTCTTATGCGGCCGAACAGGTCGTCGCAGCCCAACGGCGAGCCGATAAAGGAGGCCGCGCCTGCGGAAACGCTGACAAACCAGTTGTCCTTCCATGACGGGATGATTGCGCCGGAGAGATAGGCCGGCTTCCTGCCGGACTTGATGTCCTCCTGTCCGGCCTTGATTTCCTTGAGCTTCATCTCCGCCGTGTTGACCTCGTGGGCGTCCGCGTCAAGCAGTGCCGCGACGGTCATAAGCATTGAAAATAAGATTTTCTTCATCGTTTGAATTTATTTAATTGGTGTTACATCATTTGCGTTTTACGGATTTTCCGCCTGCCGGACGCATCATCTTAGCCGCACGGAAGAGGCAACGCCGCGCCCAAAGCAGGTCATCCTCGTCATCTTTCCGTCCCCAGGGCAGGTCGCTCCCGCCTCCGCCACCTCCGTGTCCCTCGGCGAAGGTCGTGGCCCCGTCCACATATCCGGCGAACAGCATCCCGGCACATTTCAGTATGTCCTCGCCACGTTCCGCAAGGTCTTCAAGCAGCGTTCCGTCAAGCGCGGAACCGGCATTGCCGAGTTTCGGCAATGTGCTTCTGAGGCTGCCGATGACATCGTTCACAAAAGCGTCGGCGATGCGGAAACGCACCTGCCGGGCAAGGTCTCCCGAGGCCTCCCGTACACTCTTCCGGTAGTCCTCCGCCTGCTGGCGGTATTCGTCGGCTTTCTCTTTGGACTCTTCCTCCAGTTCCCGGTATTCGGACAGCCTGCGGTCGGCATCGGCGAGTTTGCGCCGCTTGTCCGTGAGGGAGTCAAGCACTTTCTGATAGTCTTTTCCGAGCCTGTCGATATTACTCTGCAACTCGTCGGAATCGCCTTTCCCGGTCTGCAGGTCGGTGGAAAGTTGCATCATTTCCTGTTCCAGCTCCGCCTTGCGGCTTTCGAGATTGGCTGTCATCGTGGTCAGACCTTTCACCCGCCTTTCGGCATGGGAGATTTCTATCCGGAGTTGGCGGATGACCGATTTAATCTCATCGCGCCGGGTCTCAAGGTCGGCACATTCGCGGTAAAGCATGAGGCGGTATTCGCGTGGAGGGATGTTCCGTTTCTGTGCGTTGTTGCCTTTCTCGCCACGTTGCAATCCCCATTTTTCGTTGACTGCGGCGTACTCGTCGTGTATCTCCGTCCAGTATGCTTTCATACTGTCCCGGTGCTGGCCGCCGAAGATTTTCTTGAACGCGAAACGCTTTTCCCGTATCGGAAGCAGCGTGAGATGGCAGTGCGGATTCTGCTCGTCAAGGTGTACGATGAACGCGGCAATGTTCTCCTCGCCCCACTTCTTCGCGGCGAAATCATAGGTGTCAAGCGCCCATTGCTCGATGTCTTTCGAGCGTGTGATGTGCGAGTTGTTCGCATCTTTGTTGAGGTCGACGCGCTGCTTCCCGAATGCGATCTCGTGCATCCTGTTGTGGGAGCCCTGGAAGATTATGTTCACCACGGTGCGGAACTTCGGCTCGGCAAGACCGTCATTGGGATCTCTGATTCCGCGTGCCGCGATGTTTTCCCTGATACGTTCCGGGATGGATTTTTCTTTGTTGACGGGCGTGATTTTGCCCTTGACTATCTCAAAATTGAGGTGTTCGCGGGTGCGGTCATAAGCCCCGTAACCCTTTCCCGTTTCCCACCTTTTGTCGCTCCAACGCCGCGTATGCTCGTCACTTTGTGCGGTGGTAAAGCCTTTGGATACCATGATATTTATGGATAGGACAGATTTCTCCGGCATCGTTTTTCTATGTTGTTGTCGTTCTAAATCAGTTTCACAAACAGCTTGCTGCCGCCATTTTTGGCGAGTCCCCCTGCTTTTCCTGGGAAAAGAGGGGAAATATACTTCCCGACAGCCGCGAAGCGGCCTTTTGGGGCGCAGCCCGTCCGATAATGGGGCGGCAAGCCGCCGCGTTATCCCGTATGCGGTGATACGTCCTTTCCGGCTTCGGGCGCAGCCCGTCCCGGCTTGCCGAAGGCGGCGGGATTGGAGAGGACACCGTGCCTTATAAAAGGAGAATAGTATTCGAGGACCACGGCGAGCAGACGCATTGTCTTGTCCGGCAACGACAGGGGGAACTCCGTGTTGTCGCAGCGGTCATCGACCAGCTTGAGCCCGCCGACGGTGAGCAGTGTGAACAACCTTGCGAGGTCGGAGCCGCAGTCATCGACGAAGAGGCTGCGCAGCGCATCCGCCACACGGTCGTCCTTGGGGAAGAAGCCGGACGGATGCAGGACAAGGTGGTTGACCAGTCTGAGCAGCCGCCGTCCGATGCCGATGTCATCCGGGTTCTCGGATTTCAGCCTGTCGATGTCCCGCTCGGTTCCCGACATGACGGACTCCAGCATCTCAGCCATTTCCTCCAGGGACATCGCTCCGAAGATGAAGCGAAGCCTGTCGCGTTCGTCACGAGTGGGTAGCAGCGCGGACACCGGAGCGTCGGACATACGGACCGGAAGGGATATGACCGTAGCCTTTCCACGGCGTTCCAGCGAGACGGTTCCCGTCTTTTCCAAAGCGAGGAAAAAATTGCGCACGTTGTCGCGCGACCACTTCCATACTGCGGCAAGCTCGCTGTACGAGGTCACAAGCTGTCCGGCGGCAAGACAAATCTCCTGCCCGAAAGCCGTCACCGTGCAGGGCTGCCCGCCTGCGTGTTCCAGCAGATAGGCAAACGCGCCGTAACGGGACAGCCGTCCGCCATCCTCCGGCCTGTCTTCCTGAAGACAGCGTAGCAGCTCCATGTTTGCTGTGAGACAAAAAGTATTCTTTGATTCCATCTTGTCCGGTTTATGATTGTACGTCGTCCTGTTCCTGCCCAATCTCCGCAAACTCGGCATCCTCGATCCCGTCATCGGGCAGGTGCCTCCGTCTGCGTGCAGGCTTTTCGCGTAAAGCATAGTTCCCTGACTCATTCCACTCGAAATATAATTCGGAAATCTCCACCATGTCTTCATGGCAGTCCGGTCGGTGCGCCCATTCGGGCAGGAGCAGTATGTTCCTGAGCAGACGGGACGGATAGAACACCGTTCCGCAGAGAAGCACGCCGATGGATACGCCGAGAGGCATGAAGTGAGGGATGAAGAGGCACGCCAGCGAGAGGACCATGCCGGCCCAAAGGACGCGACGCTCCTGAAGGAAATGGATACATCTCTCGCAGAGGCTGTGGGAGAACATCGCGAAGCACAGTACCGATGACGGGATAAGGTCATAGTGGTCCCGGAAGATTGTCAGATGGTAGAAATGGAATGCCAGCAGGAAAAGCAGCAGCATCCGCGTGTACACTTTCCTGAAGGCGAAGCTCATAGCCATGTTGCAATAGAAGTCGAGCATGGCAGGACGTCTGCTCTTGTACATGAACGGCACGTGGAGGAAAGTCGGGATCAGAAGCGAGTAGAGAATCTTTATCAGCATGGTGATGTTATTTGAATTTGAGTTGTCGGTTATAAATCGAAAAGTTCAAGCCGGATGAATCCGTAGGACGCGCGGTTGATGATCTCGCTGATGTCGTCAGCGGTCGCGGCATCCTTGTTCCACCGTTCCCTGAACCGGGAATCGCGCTTGAGCGAGCGCACGGCCTTGTCGAGATTGTATTCGGGGATATCCCAGATATGCCCCCGGCTGTACGGGCCACGCCCACGCAGTGCCACCAGCGTCAGCACACGGCACCGGACTCCATGCAGCTCACGTCCGACCCTGACCATCAGGCTGTGTTCCCTGTCAGCTTGAAGCACGGTTATCCATGTGTGCCTTGCGCGGATGGTTTCTACAAGGCGGTTGTATGCGGTCTCTTTCATCATTCAGACTGTCGGGCGTATCATTTCATGAAGTCGCGCAGCAGGTCTTCCTCCCTGCGTGCGAAAACGACCTTGCTTTTCGATGTCTGGTCGTTCAGCTCCGCCTGCAGGTCAAGTCCGAAACTCTCAAGCGAATCGTAAAGCGAGACATACAGGGTGTCGCAGATGCCGTTGTCATCGCTGATGCCGTTGACCTTGTACAGGTAGTCGAATGACGGGTTGGAATAAGCACAGCACCGGTGCCCCATGACCGTCGCCTCTGACGGGATGACATGGTAAAGGATTATCAGCTCCATCTGGTCGTCAAACTCGTCGAGCAGGTCGCCCACATCACACGGCTTGGGCAGCTTGAACTCAAGGACGGCCATGCCGTCGAAGATTTCGGCGCCGGCGTAGTTCGCGCGTGACATCAGTGCCGGCATCTGCATGGAGATATAAGTGAGGAACCTTTCAATTTTATGTTTCAGCATAATCGTGTCTTGTTTTTATGTCGGTCATAGATTGGTAATCGTGGTCTTGATAAGCAGCAAGGGCAGTTCGTTCGTGTCGATGGGGAACTGCGGCTTGCCGAGCCTGACGATACATTTCGGCGTTTCCGCGGCCAGTGTCCGCAATATGTCTTTCTGCTCGCTCATAAGCGAGAGGGCGAAGCCGTCGAACGAGATCCAGGGCTGGAGCAGCATCCACAGATAGGCCGCAGCCTGGTCGCCGCCCTTGACCTTGCGGCTGTTGATGTCATTGACACATTGCAGGGCGTTCTGTAGCAGACGCCGGTTGTTGCGCATCGTCAGCAGTATCACTACCTCCGAGGTCGTGAATGCCGGATTATCCCCACGGCACAGCCCGGTCATCTCCCTCATCAGTGCGGACGAGCCGTCACGGACTTTGGCGAGCGGGATGTCGCCGAGTGTCGGCAGGTGGCCGAGGAACGAGCGGAACGCCCTGTCCTCGTTGCGCAGGAACGTGAACAGGTCACGCCTGTCCCGGAATCCCCGCCGTGCGGCGTCATCGAGGATGTCCTCATACCTGCGTATGGTGGAGACATTGTCCAGTCCAAAGACGGGGACGGAATCCATCGAGGCATAGAACCGGTGCGCCGACATCATGAACTGTCTGGAGAGCGAGTCGAGTCCCGGCCTGTTGACCGCCAGCGCGAAGTCAAGATAATCCCGGAACGAGCGTTTGCGGCTGCCGGCGAGTGAGGCCAGTCTGTCCGTGATTGAATCACGCAGGGTGAGGTACACCGAATCGACAGCCGCACGGTCCTTGTGTACGCTGTCACGGAACATGGCGGCACTCACCGAATCGTCGAGGGCTTTCCACTCCAGAACGGAGGAGGCAAGCTCCGTGGTCGGGAGAGCCTTTCGTTTGGATACGGAGCGCAGGAAGGATTCGTAATCTTCCAGCGCGGCATCGGCACCGGGAAAACTTTTTGCCCCGGATTCCCCACCTACGCAGGCGGAGAGCGACAGTGCCAGTACCAACACCGGCAGCAAGGCGGCAATCTGCCGCGACATTGTCTTCTTTGACGGATAATCAGTCATATAAATATCTGTTTTTCTCGCATGAGCGATTGTTTGACGCCGCGAAATTAGAGTATAATCCTGACATAAAAGTACAATTGCATTTTTATTTATATTAATTTGAAATATCATACTCTGGATATGATTTTCACAAATATCTGCGACTCTTGGGGTTGTAAGGCAAAGACACTGAAAGACAGAACCAAAAGACACATAAATCATACTGTGTTTTTGCTGCGGAAAATCTGCCGGAGCAGTCAGACAATCTTCTGTGACCGCCATACAGATTGTTTCATCAAAGGCCTTATTTGGTAAATAATCATAAAAATGGTGACGTAAGGTCTGTTTTTTCGGAGAGTTTGATTGATTGTCGGATTATTTGGCTAATTTTGCACTCTGAATCATACTCTTTCAAACAATGGCAAAGATAGGATATATAATGACGGCTCCCGGCTACGACGACTTCTCGGCCGACAGCGAATGGATGGAGGACTTCGGCTGTGTGGAGATTGTGCGTGAGGAGCTGTTGTCGCCGGATAAGGCAAGGACGCAATGGGACAGCCTCATGGCGCGTGTGCAGTTCGGGGATACGGTCGTCATCCCCAAACTGTCAAATGCGTTGCGCGGTGCGAGGCAGCTTGTCTTCTTTCTGGAGTTCTGCCGTGTGAAGAACATAAGGCTTGTCTCCATACATGACCGGATAGATTCGGGCAACGGGCTGTTCCCGGAAACGAAGACCGGCGACGTGCTTACGGCCATCGCCCTGCTCCCTAAGGAGGCCAACGCCATCCGCAAGTCCTCGCATCATATAAGCCGGATAAAGAAACATATCGAGAGCATGAGCGACAAGGCGATGGGCCGTGCCGAGCGCAACAGGCGTGTTGTCAACATGTACCTTGAGGGATTCCCCATCGACGAGATTTTCGAGAAGTCGGGCTTCCGCAGCCGCAGCAGCGTGTTCCGTATCTTGAACGATGCCAACGTGCAGCTTGACCGGGGACGATGGAAAGGACCGCTCGGACCGAGGAAGAAGAAAGGGAACGAAGAATAGGCGGATGAAGAAGATATTGTTCCTGCACGGGTTTACCTCAAGCGGAAGCTGTGACATGGTACTGGCGTTGCGCGATGCTTTGGCGGGCGAGGCAAAGGTCATCGCCCCGGACTTGCCGCTCTATCCTGAAGAAGCGGTAGCATTGATAGAAAGGGAAATCCGCATCCACCGCCCGCAACTGCTTGTCGGATCCAGCTGCGGCGGTTTCTATGCAAGGATGTTCGTCAGCGCGCACAGGAAGGTCATCCTCATAAACCCGTACTTCGCCATGACGGAGTTCCTTCAAACGAGAATCGGGACGCACCGGTACAAGTCTCCGCGTGCCGATCACCGGCAGGAGTTCAAGGTGACACAAAGGCTTGTGGAGCATTTCAGGGCAATGGAGACAATTCAGTTTGCGGATTATACGCCGCGCCACAAGCGGTATGTCTATGGATTGTTCGGCACACAGGACACGCTGGCGCATTTTCGCGCTGTCTATGACCGCTTCTACATCCATGCCAAGGAGTTTGACGGAGGTCACACCATGACCGCAGAAAATGTAAAAGAGGTTCTGGCACCGTTGGCCAGAAAAGTGCTAAGGCTGCCAAGGGTGGAAGAATGAATATAAAGGGGACTACAGATGAAGTTCCCTTTGGATTTTAAAGCCAATCAGCGAAAGCACAGGCATACAAATACCAGTACTCTCGCCGATATTCAGATTTAATCCGTCGTGTCTAAAAAATAGCCCAGCTCGTCATCCTTCAGATTTTCCGCCGCATATCGGTCGGCCTGTTCCCAAAGGGACTGGTACAGTGACGCAAACTCCGGCCTTGTCTCATGGTATTGCCATATCTTGTGGTTAAGTACCAATACCAGTTCCGTGAGATACTTGTAATTCCCTTTCCACTCCTCGAACGCACGTCTGAAGGTGTCACGGACAGCCGGAAGTCCGAAACTGTCCGCTATGGAGAAATCGCTCCAAAATGTCGTCTGCAACTCGTAGCCGTTTTCCTGCATAAATTCTCTGAATGTCATATCGCCATTGTTTAAGTGAGTAAATGTTGTTTTTCCCTTTCATAGCGTCCGCTACTTCCGGGATGATTTGATTATGTCGCCCCACAAGGTGGCATGGCTCCTTACGCAAGGTTTCACGGCCAAATACGATTTCCGCAAAGCGTGAAATGGAGATTTTGCCGTGAACCGTCCGGCATGACCTTGCGGCAAGGAACGGCATGGCATGTACCTTCGCGACAGAATACATATCAGCCGCCCGGAAGCGGATATGCGAATACCGAAAACGGATCCGTTATAAAAGGTGACGGAAGCCTGTAAAAGAGGAATGTGCCTTCAGGTATGGCAAATGGTTCCGGTTCATTGTGATAAAAGGGGCGGGCAGCCGGTGCTGCCCTAAAAGCAGAAGCGGCCTTTCTGACCGTCATGCGGTTGCTGGTCAGAAAAATGCGGATAATGGTGCGTGGCGTGGGATAAGGTATAAAAACAGACAGGCAAGGCGGATTTCTCCACCCTGCCTGTGAGTTTCGGATTACAGATTACCCTGTTCAGGCTGCATCTTCCGCCTGTGGCTGCTCATCCGTTTCCTCCTTTGCCTTTTCCTGTACCGACAGGATTGCTTTCCTCTCCTCGATACGCTGGTGGCGTTTCTCGTACACTTCGTTGTGTGCGCTGCGGATGTCGGCAAGTTCCTCGGGCATGTGCTTCTCGGCGAAACAGAGCAAGAGGGCGGCGATGGCGTTACTGCCTCGCGCTTCCTTGAAGTTGGCAATCAGATAATCCCGACGGATAAGTGCCTTTCCTTTTGCCGTGAGGTTGTCGATGATGTGCATCTTTTCCTCGTCCGTGAGGTCGTGATTTTCGTCCTCGCACTCGATACCTACGGCGGCGAAGTGTTCCCTGCGCAGTGAGGAGAGCAGGAAGAAGTAAATCATCCTGTCCTCGTCAGCACCGAACTTGCGTTCCGACATGTCAACCGTCAAAATCCGCTTCTTGGTATCTTCCACGGTCTTTTCGATGGCGATTTCACCGTTGCGCTTATCCTGCTTTTCGAGTTTCTCCACAGGGGAAAGCTGCTTCTCGGTCTCGCTGTTGGTTGCGGTGTTCGCCAAGTAGCAGAGTGCGATGTCGGTCTGCCCGATGCGGAGATAGAGGGTTATCTCGCCTGTTGCGCTTCGGTCTTGGATAAACTTGGTCTTCTCCATGTAGCTGTTGAATTTCTGCTCGTACCTGCTGTTTGCCTCCTCGTATTCCTCGGGAGTCTCGTATTCCTCCTTGTAGGGTGCGACAGGCATTTCGGGGTATGCGGTAGCGTCGGTTTTGAGGCATTCGACCTCATAGCCCATGGCGGTAAGGCGTTCGACCGCCGCTTCGTTGTAGTTGTACTTTTGGTGGCACAGCGGCAGGGCAGGGTACTGCTCCACGAGCTGCACGGCTTTCTCGGTGAGGTGGGCCGCATTCATTTCGGCAAGGCAGGTGCGGTTGGAGCAGTTTCCGCAACCGCCCGAACAGAACAGCATCATGTTGTTGGTGTTGTGGGGGCACGAGAGGCAGAGGGTCTTGTCGAAAGAGTAACGGTTGAGGTCGGTGGTGTACTGTCGCTCGATGTTCTTCGCCACTTCAGTGGCTTTCATGCCTCGCCAACTGTTGTACATCAAATCTTCTTTCAGGTGATTGTCATAGACTTCACGCTGGATGTCCTCACCGTAACGGCAGATTTCGCTCGCTACGCTGACATTGATTTCGTCCTGCTCCAAGAGCTTTGCGATTTCGGGTATCAGTGAGACGAATTTCAGACGGGTGCGGATGTAGTTCTCGTTCTTGCCGAACTGCACGGCCAACGACTGCACATCGTGGCGACCGCTCTCGATAAGCCTTTGGTAGGCGTTGGCTTCTTCTATAGGTGTTACATCCTTTCGTTGCAGGTTCTCCGTCACCGCCATTTCCTCGGCTTCCTCATCGGAAAGGTCGGATATTATGGCAGGGATTTCCTGCATGCCGACAATCGTTGCTGCACGGTATCTGCGCTCACCGAACACAAGTTCATAGCCGTTGTTGTCTGCTGTGGGCGCACGGTGACAGGCTGTAGCATTCCCTGCTGACGAATGCTGTCTGCGAGTTCGTTCAAACTCGTCTCGTCGAAGTGCTTGCGTGGATTGAAACCATTAGGACGGATTGCTGAGATTGCTACCATTGTGATGTCCTTTACTGCTGTCTGATTGAGTGTTGCTTCCATTTTGTATGGGTTTTATGGGTTATTGTTAAATGTTTATTTTTCCCTTTCTTCAGTTCCTTTTTCCCGGAACCGTTTTTGGGGTTTACAGATGCAACACATGGCTGTCCATACAGCTTCATACGGCGGCTTTTCTTGCCAAATACTCTCCGCAGGAGGAAGATTTTGCAAGAAATGCACTTCAAGCCGTCGGATCAAGCGGGACGGCCGAACTTCGCATCTGATAAAGCCAAACCGGTGACGACGGGAAAGAGACCTGAAAAGACCAGGGATGCGGAATGGTATAAACGGGAAGACACCGTAAGGTTATGAAATGGTGAGTATGGGGTAAAACAGGTTATACCGGCCGGGATGACCGGCAGGATATAAAAGGGCAGCCTTGCGCTGTCCGTTAAAAGGGAAATTCCCTCTCCACGGACGGATTATCTTTGGCATATCAAGGATATACCGGAGTTACACACTATCCCTACAAACGGTCATACAGGTTAATGATAGGAATGTTCATCGCCCTTGCCCTGTTGCAGGTGTAGAATGTGCCGCCACGCCTCCTGCCGTCATAACAGGCCACAATCCGGCTTGCATGGCTGAGCATGAAGTCGTTACGCACAAGCAGGCAGCCTTTGTAGTATTCTTCGCTCAGCACCACGCGGAAATCCGCCTGCCGTAATACGGCATGGTAGCGTTGGCGGTCTCTAAAGTTCCACATTCCGCACTGGTTGCGGAATGGTATGACGGTTGTAAGCGTGATGTCGTTGAAATCCCTTTTTGCCTGCAGCACACATTCGGCGGCCAAAAGGTCGAAACCCAACGCCATGCCGCACAGATAGTTGGTGATGCCCTCTCCATGCCATTTCCTTATAATCTCCGTCAATGCGGCCTTTACGCTTGCAGTCTCTCCACAAGGTAATGAGCGGTGTCCCGTAAAGGCTGCGGAACACCGCTTGTTGATGGCTGTTGGATTTGCATTATTTTCCATAGCGGTAATGTGTACGTCCGAGGAATATGCCGCCCAGCACGTTTGCCCCGAACGCTTCAAGCTGATTGGCGAACAATGCGTAGCTCATGCCGATGGAGATGACGTCATCCATGACCACCACATCCTTTCCGTAAAAATAATCATCATCAAACTCTATCACTTGTGCCGTGCGGACAGTCTTGTCATGGCGGTGTTCACGCACTGCGAGCCTGTCACACGATATTCTCACGTGTGGAAAGCCGTTGCGGATGCCTGTCAGTTCGTTGACCCTCTCACAGAACCGTCTGTAACGGCTCTCGTTCTGTTCCTGCGTGCTTGCAGGGACACAGACAAACACAATGTCCTTGGCTCTCCCTCCATACTCCTTATTGATGTGGTCTGCAGTCATTCGTGCCACTTTTTCACATGCTCCGTCCTCCGCATCCTTGAAAGCCCATACAAGTTTGCGTGCTTCCACAGCGTCCTCGCCCACGTTCTTTATACGCACTGGAAAGTATTTAAGGAAAAATGTCGTCTTCTTTTCCAGCTGTCTTTTGATTTTCTCGTCAATTTCCTTTGCCATAATCTGAATTTTTTGATTAATTGATTGTTCCCTATGTTCGGAAGCCTTCCGGCTTGCCGTCCGGGATTTTCCGTTTGCAGGGGCATCCGCTACCTTTGCAGAAATAATCCGCAGAGGCAGGGCGGCAGGTGGAAAATCATTGCAGAGATCTATAACAGTCAGGTATGGCGCATAAAAAAGGTGGGATAAAACAGGTTGGGCAGCGACGCGCTGTAATATAAAGGGATTATGCCCTTGCGTTGTAAAAAGGAAAAACTCCCTTTGCTCCGGTCGGGAAGCAAAGGGAGAAAGGTCAAAGTTGGTAATCTCGGATAAGTATGGCTATGTTGTCGCCCTCGGCGATAACGCCCTTTATCTCGAAATGCCGCTCAAGTTTTTCAAGGTCGCACATCCAGAGTATTCCGCTGCCGATGTTGCACCGTACCGTGTCAAATTCGGTACGGTCAACCAGACTGTCGCACTCCATGATTTCATCGACAATATCCTTTATCTCAATCAATGTGCGGTTTTTCCTGACACATTCGGAACTGTCGGGCAGCAGCATATTGGCGATAATGATGTCATTATTGTTCCTGCGGAGGGCCAAGACAGGCGTTTTCTCTATGACCTTGTCACCGTCGAAGCCAAAGACGGATATGTGTGCGGTTTCCGACTGTCCGCTCAAGATTCTCCGTGTCGCCTCGTTCTCCATGGAGTGTATGCTTCCGCTGTCCATCATATCGCCGTCAACGAACAGCCCGAATGTCGCAAAATTCTTTATCTTCATATATCCTTGATTTTAAGTTGTCAGTGGGGCATTAATCAAAGCCCCATTCTCTTATCTCCACTTCGTCACCGTCATTTATTCCGGCTATCGGGTCACAGATGAACGTGCCGAAAAAGTTTACCGTCACGCACCCCCTTTTCAGGGATGCAGGCTCTGAACCGTCATCGTCACAGTGGCGTATCTGATACCATTGCTTCCCTTTGGGCAGGGTATCCACGGCTATTCTCAAGTCGATAAACTCGCCCTCGGCTGTAATGCCGTTCTCAAGCACCAATGACATGGGTGTCTTGTCCTCCTTGTTGTAATTGAAAGTCATAATCCTTTTGTTTATTGATTGTTAATATTATTTATTGAGCCGTTTTACAGGCGGCTTGTCCCGGTCTGTCTCGTCATACTCATAGGTCGTGTCCTCGTCCTCATATTCGTATTTGTCGTATGATACGCGGATATTACGGGGTGTGTAGAAACGCCTGAAGGCATTGATGATGCTTTCCGTCATAGCCTTTCCGACCGTGCTGACAAAGTGCAGCTCAAGCGTCCAATAGTCGAAGCTGAAATCCGCGAGTTCTCCGTCATACCGGTTTCCGGTTTTGTACAATGTCACCGAAACGTAGCCGTTTGTGCCGCTCTGCAGTTCCACAAGATGCCTGTAGTATGTGAAGCTGTCGTTGTTTGACTGACCGGCCGTTGTTATGCGGCCAATCAGTCTGTTGATGTAGTTGTGGGTTGGCTGTCTCATAGCGGTATGATTTCTTCGACTGTCACCGTATAGCCGTAACCGTCCTCCTTTCTCCACTCCCTGCACCGTGGCAGGTCTATCAGTGCGCTGCCGTACCGCTCGTTGAAGTTCTCTTGGCATTCGGCAATCTCCTTTTCAAATGCCTCCATCGCATCGTCCAGTGAACGATACAGGGCGTGTCCGTCAGAAACGCAGTCCTGCATTTCAATAAGTGTCGCAAGCAGATAAAATTTCTGTTCCATATCCATACGTTTTTAGACAAACGGTATATGCCGTCCGTGAAGTTTTAAGTATTCCAGCATTTCCTTCGCTTCCATGTGTGAAGCCATGTTGCGGTCATCGTGTCCTGTGTTCTCGTCAGCGATGACCTTGACACATTCCTTGATGAGCCGCCACAGCGACTGCTGCAACGTGCGGTGCATCGTGGGGATGGCCGCCGCGAACAGCTTTGGGTTGAAACTGTAGGAGTTGAGAGCCGCTTCCACCTGTCTTGCAAGCTCCTGTTCCTTTCTGGCATTTTCGTTCATAATCTCGATGTTTTTAAGTTTGACTTTTCCCTTTCTTCCGGTGTGTCCCGGACTCAGGGGAATTTTTTTACTGCATCATGAAGCGGACGGACTGCATATAGGCAAGGCTGGCACGAAAATACTCTCCGCAGGAGGAAGATTTTCGGATGCCACCGGCAGGCATGGCCTTGACGGTTGCAGGACGGACTTAACTTCGCGGTAAAATAATTGTCTGAGGCCGGCCAACCGAATGATCGGGAATTTATAAAAGGGGTGCGGCCGTGTAAAACAGGGATTCCATGGCTTTCCGGCACGGGGAATGTAAAAAGGGAACATGGTTCCTGCCGGGAAAGCTCCGGCTTCATAAAAACGGTGTATCGCCGGATGCCAGACCCGGGTGTATGGCAGGATTGGTTCTTCCCTGCAAGACACAATACGGCTTCATGCCGTATTGCGCATTGCTATCTGGTGAAGATTTGAGTTGAGCAGGTTGATGATGCGGTCGTGGTACTCCGATATGCCGTTGCAGACAGCCCTGCTTTGCAGTATTTTCATATCGGTCAGGGAAAATTCTATAGTCTCAATGCGTTTCCCCTCAATCCGTGCCGACATCACAAGGCTGTCGGGGCGGTCGTAATATGAATTGGAAAACACGTAATGGTGCATGGTATCGCCCTCCTCTTTGAATGCCTTTATGCTGTCCAGCACGACAATATCAATCGTGCCGTCTGAAATCGTGAGGTCAAAGAATTTGGATTTGAGCCTTATAAAGTCGGCTTCTCGTTTCATCGCCCTTTCCAACTCCATTCGTGTACGCTCTTTTTCCATGGCCTGTGCCTTGCGGTTAGTCCAATAGTCGTGTGCCTCCTTGAGGTTGCCGGGACAGACATAATGTGCGTTGTGAATATCCCTGCCACAATATTCAAGGGCTTGCACAAGGTCAGCCCATAGCGAGATATCGGAAATGCGGTAGCCGTTGCGCATGGCGATTTTGTAAGAGTTCCACACTTTATTCAATTCCTGGGGGCGGTCAAGGAAGTAGGTAAGACATTCGGTATTCCCGGATTTCAGTATGGTCTCAATGCGAGGGTCTGTAACCAGTCCGTTGAACAGCTTGTCGGGGCTTACATCGGGGAAACGGCCTTTGACGCCCCTCTTGCGGAAATACGGCAGTATCTTTGCCCCTATAGCGACATACGAATTGGCAAGCCTCTGATAAACATAGCAGTCGTGTTTAAGTTCAACAGCAGTTGAATATCGGAACAAATCGACATAATACCCTCTTTCCCTCTGTCTTGCTTCAACGGCACATCGGCCTTTATTGTCATACCACCTGCGTATGATTTCCACTGCCTCATGTTCCGCCTTGTGTCTCCTGCGGTAGCAGGAATGAAGCATATAGATGCGCTGTACCTGCAGTCCGTCAACGGTTTCAAGTGTGCTGAACACCTGTTTTTCTCTGCCTGTTCTTTTCAGGGTGTCGCGGATTTCAAGTCTTGAGCCACATTCGGGACAGGTTACGGACTTGCCTTTGCTGTCATTGTCGAATTTTGCCCCACATTCGGAACAGACATTGATATGTCCTTTGGTTCGGAACGAGAAATGCGATGCGATTTTTCTCTGCGCCCATTTCTCCTGTGCTTCGGGCAACGGTTTCAGACGCTTGCTTGCCTCCGTTACCCTGCGTTGGAATGCCGTGCGTGGTTTCATAAGGCTTCAAAGTCAAAAAGTGAGAGTTCTGGTTGTTTGGCAGGCTGTGGCTTTACCGTCTTTGGCTTGCTGTGTGCGTTCTGCAGTCTGCGCAGTTCATCCTCTTGAAAGCGTTTCAGCGCAATGGCCTTTTGCTCGGCTTTCTCTTCCTCGGTCAGTTCGACATGGTGGTTCACCACCACATTGCAGTCAAGGGGCTTGCCGATTTCCATGTCGGGCTCGTCAATGACATGGACTGCCATGGAGTATATCTCATCGTCCGAGAAACCGCAGCATCCCGAAGCCTTTACCTGATTGAGGATATACGTCACCACATCGTCAATCGAGCGTGTCGTTGCCTCGTATTTCACACGGAATAACTCGTCTGTCACGGCCATCCTGTCAAGATAGGCTTTGATTGTCTCTTTGAAGCGTTCTGTACTTTTCATCTTCGTGATATTTTGAAATTTGAATTTTTATTTCCCTGTCCGTCCTGAGCCGTCGGCTTGTCGGTCGGGAGGATTTTTTTCATGCAATCACGACAGTGTGTGTAACGGAGAATGGTTAGGCAGGCAAATCAGGCTGAAAATCATGGAATACCTTGATTCACGGAATCAACGGAAGGCTGCCGTTATTTTCTGGCGGATTAGCGGAAGCGGTGCTTGATGTCCATTCGGCACACACTAACTTTGCAGCGAAAAAAAACACCGGCCGCAACTGCCGGCCGGATAGAACCCCGTCAATCATACAAGAGGAGTTTATTTGCTAAAAGTGGCATGATGTATGGCGTTTCAAGGAATATCCGCAGGTTAAAAACGGGGGATCGGCCGCATGGCCGCCCTGACCGGCGCAGGCTTGGGCGGGCAAACAATGGTCTGACAGACAAAACGAGAATGACTGTTGTCGTTTGCCTTACGGCAGATACGGCAAGTGTCATGTTTTGTCACAAGATTTCCTGCGAAAAAACAAAAAGAAGCGTGATGCCCGGAGAACCGAGTCCTGCTCCTGATGTTTTATGGCTGGAAATATTGCAGACATTCCGCTTTTACCGGGAGGGAGAAGCCTGCGCCATAAAAGGAGCTATCCCGTATAAAAGGGAATACGGCTGTAAAAGGAAGAGACGGCACACGGCTCCCATGAGGGGTTTCGCAATCCCTCATGGAAACACCGTCTGTGGGGCAGTCTCCATGTCGGAGCCTGTCACCGGTCACACCGCTTTATTGAAAGCCGTTCCGAACCGCCCTGTTTTCCATCCGTAAATCTCCGCCACATAAGGATAGAGTGAACGTGGCTTCTTGCGGAATCCGGCTTCGTCTATTTCACGGTTGTAAATCAGTTCGCCTATGCGTTCCGCCTCGTCAATGTCTTTCGCCACACGGTAAAGCACATGGTGGGTGCCGTCATGGTGCGAGAGGCTGCCACGGATATTGAAGCCGTCACCGTACCATTCGTTATCATCTTCCGACACGTTGAATATGCCGTTGACGTTATGCCCGAGTATCTTGTAGCCCTGCCGTCTGCCGTTCCAGAGACCGAGGTCGGCAAATGCCATGACAACGCCGTCAATCCGCCTGTCAAGGTTCATGCGCTCGTCCGACAGATTGCCATTGATAACCTCTGCCCATTCCGCATCGCTGACTTCGTAATCGTCATCACCGAGTATGTCACGCTGCGAGTTCTCGTATTCCTCCCTGGCCTTGTCATCATATAGATATTCGCTTGACCATATTATCTGTTTCATGTCCGTATCGTGTTATATTGTTGCCTGATTGTATATTGACGGTTCGCTTGTCACATTATAGATATATTGGCCGCATCTTACGAGAAGAGCGTCATCGCCGTAACAGAGTTTCTTCATGCCCCTTATCGAGCCTGTGCGGTGGAAGTTTGGGAAACGGCTGATGCCGCATCTCCTGCCTTGTTCCTGTGTCATTCTTTTTGTTCGCATATCTGAAATTTGTTTTGATTTTAATTTTCCCTATCCTGGATTCTTCTTTCCGAAGCCATCCGCGAGGGGTTTGTCTGCGCATTACATGGCATCGCAAAGGGGCGAAAGGCAAGGTTTTCAAGATGATTTTTCATCCATGCTGCAAAATCTCGCCGAAACAGCGCATGACCTTGCCCGTCGCTCCCGGATGCCGAACTTCGCGCCGCAAACCACGACCGGGCTGTCTTCAGAAAGGACTGTCTCGGATAAGACTGGTATAATAGGTGTCTTTATATACAACAGGTATTCTTGACAGGTTGGAAATATCCGGATGGATTCTCCACTGTATAAAAGGAGTACCGGCGGTGTGAGTATAAATGGGAAAACGGCACAAGGCAGCCATGAGGGATTTTATAGCCCCTCATGGCAATATCCGGCTGTGGGTCAGTCCACATCGTAGCCTATCAGCGTCTCATCATTGATAAGGAGATAATAGTAGCCGTTACCTGTCCCGTGGTATTCCTTGCTGAAACCGGCGGAAATCATGCCGTCCTCTCGTGGTTCACACCATAATGTCCCGTCGTAGCCGCAGTACCCAAAACGGGCGGAGTGGTAGCTTTCACCGTTTCTGACCGCATCCATGAAACGGCTCATCACTCCGCTTCCGCAGTATTTTTCCAACGTGCGGAGCCTTATGCACTTGCCGTCTATCGCCGTACCAGTCGTGATGCGGTTCTCGTATGGGGATTTTTCGGGGTCGGCGGCAGCGATGCGCTTGAGCCAGTCGCTTTTGAACGTGGCTGCTTTGGCAAGCCGCTGGTATTTCAGTACAAGTCTGCGGTCGGCATCCGCATTGTCCGTTTGCGGATAGAGGACTTTCTCGATGGCGTTCCAGTCGTTGAACAGATAGCCGCGTATGCGTTTACCCTGTGCGATGATGCCGATTGCATTTTCTTTGCGGTTGATGAACAGTTTTCTGCGTTTACCGTCAATCACTACATATAACGATGTGGGGTTTTCCGTGTTGCGGAGATATGCTTCCGCTTCGTGCATGGTCTGATTTTGTCCTGACATAATATTTTTACTTTGTTCGGTTTGACATTTTCCCTTTTCTCGGAATCGTTGCCGGATCCGATTACGGGTTTTCGGATGCCTCCCGGTGCATCCGCCTTTGCCATCCACAGGTTTTCCATGTTGAAATACGCTCGCCGGCAGGAAGATTTCAATGTGGAATGCACTTCAAACCGCAGTGGATTGCATAGATGCACCAATTTCGCATCTGGAAACCATATCGGATTGGCAGACATGACAGCATCATTTTTATAAAAAAGGCATAACCGTTTCGGCATATAACGGATGCGTATTTCCGTATAAGCGTGAATATTCCCGGACTATAAATGGCAGCCGCCGGGATATAACCGGTTCTCTGTTGATGGACATATAAAACAGGATGCCGTCTGCATCATGCGGATAGGAAATCCCCCTGCCCGGTTATCACAACCAGACAGGGGGAACGGTTAGATACTATGTCACAGGTCAGGCTGCGTAATCGGTCGCCCTCCTGTCGTGCATCGGGGCAGTTTCCGTCTCTTCCTGTTCCGGCCTGTTCTCCTTAAGGCTCTCGTCAATCCGCTCTTTCAGCGTGCCACATTCCTTTTTCAAGGTGTCCAGCTCGCCCTGTCTGCCCCATGTGCGGCTGACAATGGCCTGCAATGTGGGAAGCTCGCTCTCAAGTTTAGCCATACGCTCACGCTGCTGCTTTATGACAGAGGGCAGCTTGTCAAGCGTGGCCTGCGGATAGAGTGCTGTGTCGGCAAATCCCAGCGGCAGTGCGCCGGAAATTCCGTAACGGTATTTCAGACCGCTTTTCCCCTCGACAAAGAAAGTGTTGCGGTCAAACGAACCGTCAAGGTTATACTCGCTTTTAACAAGCAGGTCAAGCCCCATGTAAGAGTCTATGACGGTGTAGGCTCTGTTACGGTATGTCTTGGCTATCCTGTGAAGCTCGCGCCCGGTCTTTTCCGCTGTGTCCTCGCCAGTGGAAAGCAGGGAAACAATCTTGTCGCCTGTGTATGACGCTATATACTCAAGGTCATCTTCCATGCGGCGTACTGCGGATGCCACCTTTTCGATATCCTGTCCGTTCTGCGCAATCTTACGCTCCGCACGTCCTCGCTCTTTCTTGAATATGGCAAGTTCCTTTTCAAGTTGCATGATTTTGTTGTCGAGCTTGGCCTTGTTCAGCAGGTCGGTGTTGCCCGAAAGGATTGCCACGAACTCCGCGAAGTTCATGCCGTTGTCCTCATCCATGCTGTCCTCGTCGATGCGGCGCACTGCGATTGTGCCGTTGTTTATCTGATTGATAAACATCTGCTTGTTCTTCAATAGGTTGAACTTGTAGGCGTCAAGTGTCTTTTCCGTGCCGTAAATAACCACATCCACGGTATTGCCGCCCCACAACTTCACGGTGTTGCCCTTGCGGACAGCCCTGCCGTTGCGCTGCTCCATGTCTGCAGGCCGATCGGGTAGGTCAAGAGCATGACTGCCCTCTTCCCCCCTCAGAACCGTACGTGAGGGTTTCCCCTCATACGGCTCA
>ERZ1673743.153-NODE-153-length-118266-cov-7.912301_pt1 | contig 118266 bp, 107 predicted proteins | sample MGYA00580197_ERZ1673743 | MGnify/ENA primary metagenome ERZ1673743 (study PRJEB41218, sample SAMN15661795) | gut metagenome | host: Homo sapiens | place: Canada: London | collected 2015-08-20/2019-03-30 | study: EMG produced TPA metagenomics assembly of...
GGACAAACGGTTTTCAAGACCGCCTCGTTATGACCACTTCGATACCTCTCCATGTCGTTTGTACTGACTCGCTCTGAATCAGCGCAAGGATTATTCTAGCAAAACACTTTCCTAATGTCAACAACTTTTTCAAGAAATTTAAAAAGAATTTTTTAGGGGGAATTTTCAAACCTATTGCAACTATGTAATTGCAGTTACTTTGAAGGACTCCATCAGTTGCAGTTACATTGAAAAAGCACCTATCACCATAAGATGATAGATGCCTTCCTGCTGTACTGTTATACTGTCGTCATTAATTGTTTTTCCGCTTCATCTATTTCTTCCTGGGTATAGCCAAGGGATAAAATGAAATCATTGTCCATTTCCTTTTTCAACAACCGCTGGATTGATAAGATTTTGCCTTGCTCCATTCCTTCAGCGAACTTTTCACGATCTCTCTGTAGTAGTGTCATATACTCAGTCCTCCATTCTTCATGTTGTACGGCCAGTTCTACTTTTCTTGCGATTTCTGTAGCCAGCCTGCCCCTGGGTTCTTCTCCCGAAAGAAAATCAAGAAAATTCTTTAATTCCTCCGGCAGATTTTCCTTATTTCCACTTGCATTGAGAAATATCTTAGTAGATTCATCACCAAGCTGCAGCCCTTGAACTTCTTTACATCTGTTTTCAAAGGTGTATACGCATTCATTATGTTTGAATGGATCATGAAGACAGACAAAGATAATGAATGTTTCTTTCAATTCGCTATAATCCGCACCCTTTTCAATCAGATTCAGGTCTATCATCCCCTGATAATACCTGCTTCTTTTAGGAAGATTTGATTTTCCCGTTGTCTGCATTTCAATATCATAGACTTTACTATCTCCCTCCAGATAGACATCCAAACGGATTCCTTTTCCGTCTGATGTTATATCTATGGTATTCTAGGTGGTCAGATATCTGATTTCCTTGATCTTTCTCCCTAATATCAGTTCCAGTAACTGTTTGCATAATTCCGGATTTGTATACAGTATCTTACAGAACATAAAATCATCTGTAAATGTTAAATCCTCATATTTTTTACTCATTGTTTTTCCCCACTTTCTCTTAATTATCAATTATCTATGTGATCAAGAGAAAGCCAAAACCGGTCATCCCCTTGTTATTTTCAGGGGACAGTTCCCTTATGTTTCGGGTTCCCGGTAAACTAAAATCTGTGTTACAACTCAAATATTTATATAATTATATTACACCATAACCGGTTGTTTATGCAACTCAGATTCCTTCTGAAAATTTGTTTTTCAAAAAATTTTACGCCTTAAAAAAGTGTTTTTTGAAATTTTCTTATATAAATGAAACATCATTATTCCCTTATTTTATGGGCGATGGATGCCATTTATTGTGTGTGATACATCTCGGTGTAGATCGAACGATTGGGGTATATATGTCTGAAAATTTCATTTGACAAGCATAAAAACTTAATTATGATCAAAGAGAATAACATAGAAACAGCACCGATGGCAGTCGCCTTGCAAACGATACATCCGTGCCCATGCTCGAGAGGAATCCCTTCAAGGTTACATCGGCTGTTTCAAGCGGGCTCTAACAATAGAAAAAGGCATCTATCCGTACCAGATAGACGCCTGAAGTAGACTGCTTCCAAAAATATCAGCCTAGAAAATCCCCTGCAGTACTCTTAGTCTGCCAGAAAGCTTTCGGCCACCCTCATATCCTCCGGTGTGGTGATCTTGATATTCTGGTAGGAGCCCTCTGTCAGCTTCACAGGATGCCTCATCAGCGTTTCCACGACCATGGCATCATCTGTGATATGGATTCCCTGCCGCAGCAGCTTTTCCTCCTCCGCAAGCAGCTTCTGATAAGCAGACCGGATCAGGGATGCATCAAAAACCTGGGGTGTCTGCACCATCCATACAAGATTCCGGTCAGGGGTTTCCCGGATCATACCCTTTGCATCAGCAATCTTGATCGTGTCCTTCACCGGCATCCCGGCTACGCAGGCACCATACTCCGTGGCATCTGTAAGACATCTCTCCAGGATTTCCCCCGTCACGAAGGGTCTTGCCCCATCATGGATAAAGATATAATCGCAGTTTGAAAGTGCAGTAAGACCACAGGCTACGGAATGATAACGTTCTTTTCCACCCTCCGTCACCCTGCTTACCTTGGTAAAGCCATACTTTTCCACAAGCTCCTGCTGGCAGTAGCTGATATCCTCTGCCCCCGTTACCAGTACGATCTCATCAATAAAGCTGTCCTCAAACGCTTTCAGGGAATAATACAAAACCGGCTTTCCCCCCATCAGCAGATACTGCTTCTTGGTGCTGCCTCCCATTCTCTTCCCGCTGCCTGCAGCAAGTACTACAGCGCCACACCGGCACTTTTTCTTTTCCATATGCAGATTTCCCTTTCGCACTTTAAAATGATCCTGCCGGACTTCATCTCAGCAGGATCCATCACACCTGAATTTATCTCTCTCCCAGCCTGAGTCCCGGAACCGCATTCAGATCATATCCGCTTCTGACACCCTTCAGGAACTCATAATATCCTGCCGCTCCAATCATGGCCGCATTATCAGTACAGTAAATAGGTGAAGGATGGTAAAATTCGATATTTTCCTTTGTGCATGTTTCTTCAAAGGCTGCCCGGAGAGCAGAATTGGATGCAACTCCTCCTGCTATGGCAAATTTCTTATAACCACATTTGCGCAGTGCTTCCATGGAATGGTCTACAAGTACATCCACTACCGCCTTCTGGAAAGAGGCCGCCACGTCTGCCTGATCAACAGTTTCACCCTTCATTTCACAGGAATTCAGATAATTCAGTACGGCGGATTTAAGACCACTGAAGCTGAAATCATACTCTGCCTGTGCCACCTTTGCCCGGGGGAAATGAATAGCTTCGGGATTCCCCTGCTTTGCCACCTTATCAATTTTCGGTCCTCCGGGATATCCAAGACCGATCGCCCTCGCCACCTTGTCAAAGGCTTCTCCTGCCGCATCATCCCTGGTACGTCCAAGGATCTCATATTCCCCATAATCCTTCACTACGACCAGATGAGAATGCCCGCCGGATACCACAAGACATACAAAGGGAGGCTCCAGTTCTTTATTCTCTATGTAATTTGCACTGATATGACCTTCAATATGATGCACACCTACAAGTGGGATCCCTGTGGCAAAGCTGATTGATTTGGCTGCGGAAACTCCAACAAGTAAAGCCCCAACAAGACCGGGGCCATAGGTAACTGCAATCGCATCCATATTCTGCAATTTCATATTAGCATCCACAAGTGCCTGATCGATGACCTGGATCACCTTCTCAATATGCTTTCTGGATGCGATCTCCGGAACTACACCACCATATACCGTGTGCAGTGCGATCTGGGAGTATATCACATTAGACAATACCTCTCTGCCATTTCTTACAACAGCTGCTGCTGTCTCATCACAGGAGCTCTCTATTGCCAGAATTGTAACATCCTTTTCCATCTGTATTTCCTCACTCATCATTATCGGCATTATCTGCCAGCTTAAAGCCATAAATCTTCCAATGCCCCTTCTGATCCTTCCGCAAAAGGAATACCTCCTCTACAGAGCCAAGTGATGTCCCCTTTCTCAGATTGAAGGTACAGTATAATCTTGCAAATTCATTTTCATCTACCGAATAATAATCCACATCCGCACTGGAGCTTACTGCACAGCTTGAGATTACGATCTCCTGCTCTTTAAAGTTATTGATATCCCACCTCAGATCCTGCAGATACTGATCCTGTGTTTTATTGGCAATCAGCTCCTCATCATAAAGGTTCTCAATCTTAAGCGCCAGCTCTTCAAATTCCTCGTCTGTATATTCTTCATTATAGAAGCACTGCGTCATTTTCCCGTAAAGCTTCACTACCTCTTTGGGCGTAGGCGGATAATTCCGGTCAAAATTATACATAAGCGCTTCCTGGACCGCCGTGATCTTAACCGGTTCTTCTTCTGTCTTATGGCTTTTGTTTGAAAGATAAAAATAATATCCTCCAACCATAAGTATCAGGATCAGACCTATAATAACTACCTTATACCCTTCCGATTTTGCTTTTTTTCTGTTCATGCTTCGTCCTCAAATAATAGGGTGATCGTCTTTCCATCCTTGCAGGTTTCTGTCTTCGGAAATATCTTCCTTGCCGCGGGGAGATATTCCTCCGGTCTGTTCAGTGAGGGACTATAATGTGTCAGCCACAAACGCTCCGGCTCTGCTTTTCTTGCAATTTCCGCAGCTTCGTAAAATGTCATATGCTTATTTTCTTTGGCCTTTTTCAGCTTATCCGGCTCCCCATACATACCCTCACAGATAAAGAGGTCTGCCTCCTTCGCATGCTGCAGAATACTGTCGGTCGGTCTGGTATCTGTACAGTAGGTAACCCGAAGCCCCTTGCGTTTCTCACCAAGCACCATCTCCGGGGTAAATGTCCCTTCTGAAGTTTCGATCACCTCGCCGTGCTGGAGCCTGCTCCAGTAGCGCTTGTCTATTCCAAGGGAAACAGCCTTTTCCACCTGGAATTTTCCGATCCGGTCAATCACAATGCTGTATCCATAGCAGGGCACATTATGATTCACCTTAAAGGCTTCAATCTTAAACCCATCAAAGGCAATACTCTGTTCGTTCTCTGTCAGCTCGAAGCAGTCGATCACAAACGGAAGCTCCGGTGCGATCACCCGCAGGGATGCCACGACTCTCGAAAGTCCCTTTGGTCCCACCAAAAGCAGCGGCTCCGTCCGTTCTGCATTTCCCATCGTGAGAAGCATACCGGGCAGTCCGCTGATATGATCGGCATGAAAGTGAGTAAAGCAGATCACGTCGATAGGCTTGGGACTCCAGCCCTTTTCCTTCATGGCGATCTGTGTTCCTTCTCCACAGTCGATCAGTATACTCTGACCGTTGTACCGGGCCATCATGGATGTCAGCCACCTGTAGGGCAGCGGCATCATGCCTCCGGTACCAAGCAAACAAATATCGAGCATAGTACCTCCCTATACCGCAGGCAGGAAATGCCTGTCAAAGCAGCTCTGTTTCCTCCCTGATCTCTGCAGGAACAGAAAACTCTGCTATCATTCTATCATAACACTCTTCACACAGGTCAAACAAGTACCTGTGGCCATCCTTTTGGCTGAAATAGGAAAAAGGAGTCTCCACATGACAGCATCCTTCCATCAGGATCCCATTTTCAACCTTCATCTTTTTTCCACACTGATTACAGATCACCGCTGAAAGCTTTTCCCTGCTTCCTTCTTCATAAATACGCATGGCATCCTCCTGTTTTCATAAAATCTCTGCTTTTATTATGAAGGATACAAAAAGAAAGCACCAGTGGTAAATTATCCTTGTTCTTCCTGTCTCTTCCACATGATCAGTGCATCTTCCCTGGGCTTAGCATAAAAACCCGGTCTGATCCCTTCTGTCCGGAACCCAAGGCTTTCATAAAGACTGATCGCAGGACTGTTTCCGGCACGGACTTCGAGGGTACAGTCACCAATCCCACAGGAAGGCGCTTTCTTAAGCAGATATTCCATGAGCCTTCTGCCGGTTCCCTTTCTCCGGAAAAGCGGTGCCACGGCAACATTGGTGATCTCTCCTTCACCGGCCATGTTTCTGAGACCACAGTAGCCTGTGATCTCTCCAGCCTCCTCTGCCACATAATAATGGGCATAATCTGCCTCCACCATCTCAAAAAAATCCCTTTCTGTCCATGGCTCTGAAAAAACCTCTGCTTCGATCCTGGCAACTGCAGGTACATCCTCTGCACGAAGCTCTCTAATCTGCATGATTCCGCTCCCGTTCTGCCTGAGACAGACGCAGGTATTCCGGTGCATGCTCCATGGCACTGACATACCTGCCTTCTGCATACCAGTCAAAGGCCAGTACACCAAAAGCCGCTGCCCGCTGTCTGTTCATATGTGCCGGGGCAAGCTGGTAGGGAACCTTCATCAGTTCCTTTAATTTTTCTCCATATACAGGAACACCATCCCCAAGAAAGATCACTTCCCTGTCCAGTTCATTACAATGCTGTGCGATCTCTGCAACAGAGACCGGTCTGTCAGACAGGATCTCCTTCATAATATAGCTATCCGGCTCATGGAGTCCTTCTGTACTTCCTGAATTTTCTTTCTTTTCAAAAGCATAGATCCCCGTATAAACCTGTTCTCTTCTGGCATCCATGATCGGACACACCAGCTTGTCTGTGCCATACAGATTGCAGGCAAGTCCCTGCAGTGTCGGGATCTCAATGATCGGGATCTGCAGTGCATAGGCAAGCCCCTTGGCTGTCGCCGAGCCGATCCGAAGCCCTGTAAAGGATCCGGGACCACTTGCTATGGCTATGGCATCTACAGTGGAAAGCTCCAGCTCCACCTGATCTTTTAACTCCTCCAGCATCGGAAGAAGTGTCTGTGAATGGGTCTTTTTGTATTGAATATTGTATTCTCCTACCAGTCCGGTATCCTCAAGCAGTGCAACAGATGCCACAAGGCCGGAGCTGTCCAGTGCAATAATCTTCATATTGCCTCCTATATCTCTTCTATGAGGATCTTGCGGTAGTCAAAGCCCTTTTCCAGATCCTTCAGAATCGTAATCTGCGTATAATGATCAGGCAGGATCTCACGGATCAGATCTGCCCACTCGATCAGGCTGACCCCATCTCCGTAAAAGCAGTCCTCATATCCGATCTCATCCATCTCGGAAATATCTCCGATCCGGTATACGTCAAAATGATAGAACGGCAGCCGCCCTTCTTCATAGCTCTGCAAAATGGTAAAGGTCGGACTGTTCACCGGTTCTGTAATGCCAAGCCCTGCTGCCAGTCCCTGTGTAAACACAGTTTTTCCAACCCCAAGGTCACCGATCAGTGTATACACTTCTCCCGGCCTGGCCTCCTCTCCGATCTTTTTCCCAAGGGCATAAGTATCCTCTGCCCGGAAGCTTTCTTTTTCTGTCAGCATCTTATTTTCACCTTCTTTGGCGGCATATGGGTAGATATGACCCCGATCACAGCCGTTGTTTTCTCTCCCATGGCTTTCTTTGGCAGAATAGTTGCATTAACTGCTGAGGTATAAAGAACAATACTGCGCATGGTGGATATCGCCTTCTGCATGTCTTCCCATTTGCAGCATTCCTCATGTTCTCCCTGTGATACGGTGATCCCTTCCTCATTCATCCGGTAATGCAGCGGCTGCCTGAATGCCGGATTACTCAGAAACTGCTGTTTGGAACGCATAAAAAGCGCCACCGGGAGATACAGCAGGATCACGATCCCTGCAATCGTACATAAAGCACCGCTTCCTGCAAAGCCTGCTACGATCATCAATGCCCCGGCCACCGCACCGATCAGACCGGAAGGGCTTGTAAAGGTATGATGCAGCATATAATCATAAAGATCTGCTGATGTCATCTGTACGTCAAATTCTACTTCCATAGCTGTGTCCTTTCTGTCTCCATAAAATAAGGCCGGAAGTCATTGCTTTGCATTGTAAAAACAATAACCTCTGACCTCAATATTTTCATTATACTAAAAATCGAACAAAGTGCAACACCCTGTTTCCCTGATAAACTGTTCCTTTCTGCATGGTCTGCCAAACAGATATCCCTGCAGATAATCAACCTGCATCTCCTTCATCTTCCGGCACCACTCCCGTTCCTCAATACCTTCTGCACATATCCTGACACCAATACTATGCACCATCGAAGCGATATTTTTAAATAATTCATAATCTCCGGTACTGTTCATCGCCTTCGCCGTAAAATCCCTGTCTATTTTTATATAGCTCGGATTCATATCACGTATACAATGAAGATTCGAATAGCCTGTCCCGAAATCATCTATCACAAAGTGGATCCCGTTCTCGTCCAACGTCTTCCGGAACTCACAGAACGATGGCGTCATATCCATAAAGCCGCTTTCCGTCATTTCTATACATATGCACTCCGGCTTTAAGCCATACATTTTAATCACACCCAGGATATCTCTCTCAACATTGCCCTGCATGATCTGCACATAGGAGACATTTATATTCACCCTGAAATCCGGAATATATTGCTGCATCTCCCTGCACATTTTGGCTGCTTCGTCCAGCACATACCTTCCGGCAGGGATAATTAACCCGCTTTCTTCCATAAGCGGAATAAATTCCATCGGTGAAATGACCTCCTGTCCCTCTTCAGACGGCATGGAAAAGCGCATAAGCGCCTCTGCACCAATTACCTGTTCTGATCTGCAATCCACGATTGGCTGATAGTACACCTCAAAGCCCTTATACTGGTTTACAATAGCCTTACGAAGTGCTGCTACTATTCTTCCTTTTCGCAGAAAAACCTCATAGTCATCCTCATCAAAGATATAAAATCCGCTTTTTCCTCTGCTTTTTGCCTGCTTCAGGACAAATGCAAATTTTTTGCGGCACTCTTCATATCCTTCACAAAAAGTTGTTGCAGACACAACACCGACAGAAATTGAAAATACAGCTTCATAATTTTCAGACACTATAAATTTATAGAGCTTATCTGTAATTTTTTCTTTAAGCCTTTCGGACTCTTCCCTTAAATCGTTTTCCAGATCCACAATCACATACTGATCAGCCACAAGATGATAAATCCTCTGCTTATCAGAAAGACATTTCTTCATACAGTCAGCTACGCTTTTTAAAATATAATTACCATAAGCAGATCCCTTGGAGCCATTGATCGATCCGAAATCATCAATCCCTATATGCATAAGAAACCCTTTGGAAATGTGCTCCTTTTGCGAACGCATATAAGCATTAAATTCCAGACCACCCAGCAGTCCGGTAACATTATCCGCCCTTCTCTGATTCCCGGTCTCATTCAGACATCCAACCAGATACTCTGCATTTCCTCCCGGTCCATCAATCACAATACCACGGCAATTGACCCATACCGGCATGCCATCTTTGCCAATCCATCTGTAATGAAGATTGTGTACCTTTTCTTTTCCTTCACGTATATCCGCGAGATGCTTTGTAAGCATCTCGCGGTCTTCTTCATACACTACCTTCAAAATATCATTTGATACATCAGTCATGGCATTTTTTGAGATCATGAACCGGTCCACAGCTGACTGCGATATCTCCATTGTATTATTCCGCAGATCAAATATATACAGATAATCATCCATACATTCTGTAATGATCTCAAATAAGATCTCTGCCGTCTGCTCTCCAAATACTGTAAATATATCATCAATCACAACAAGCGCCTTCCTTTTAACGGCACTATACTAATCCTGCCATTTTCTAGAATAATTTGAATACATTCACGCGGTCATGCATCTTAGCTGCATCCTCTGCCAGGTTAATGCTGATTGCTGTATTCTCCTCTGAGGATGACGCTGTACCCTGTACCACATCAGAAAGCTGCTCAATTCCCTGTCCGATCTGTTCCAGGGATTCTGCCTGGGAGTTTGCTTTCTCCATTGTATTCTGTGCAAGCTCTGCGAAAGACTCCATATCTGCAATGATCTGATTGAATGCTTCTGCTGTTGTTCTTGTAATGCTATTTCCTTTTTCAATTTCAACTAAAGTCTTGTCGATCAATTCTCTCGTATTTACAGCTGACTTCGCACTGTCTGATGCAAGCTTGCCTATCTGGTCTGCAACCACAGCAAAGCCTTTTCCTGCCTCACCTGCTCTTGCTGCTTCAATCGAAGCATTAAGTGACAGAAGATTTGTCTGGGATGCTATATCCTCAATATCTGTAATAATATTACCAATCTCCTTGGAGATCTCTGTAATATGCTCCATTTCTGTCAGGAGCTCATTCATTTTTTCTCTTTCTTCATTTGCCCTGCCTGCAGAGGCTCTTACCCGTTCAGATGCGCTTTGTGTTTCCTTCGCTGTATCTGCCGCCAGACTGACAACTGTATCTATTGTGGCATTCAGCTCCTGGATTACCCCTGCCTGCTCTGTCGCGCCGTCAGATAAGGACTTTGATGCATTTTCAACTTCCGTTGCATTCACTGATACCTGCCCTGCAATATTACTGATATCAGACAATGTACTGTTAAAACGCTTTAATATATAAAGAAGTGAGTCCTTTAATTCTGAGAAATCACCCAGAAACGCTGTAATTTCGTCACCGTTTCTTGTCAGATCTCCCTGCGCTATCAGCTTTACTTCTTCAGAGATCTCGCGGACATAATCTGCTAGAATATTCATGGCTTCTCTTAAATTTCTGATCGTATCACCGAACTCATCCTCAGACTCATATGTAAGCATTTCCACGTTAGACAGCTCACCCTTTCTCAGGCTGGCAACTGCTGTCTCTATCTGTACTACCGGCTCTGTAATTGAGTTCGTGATTATCCTTCCGATAATTGTTGATACTACAGTCATCGCAATTCCTATCACCACGATCACAATAAAAATAATAACTGTACACCAGTTGGCAATGCTCTTGGATTCATCTAATTTCACCTGGAAATCATTCCGCAGTATTTTTAGTTTTTCTCCAAAATTCTTATAGCTTTCATAAACACTTCCCGTCATCAGCTCAGCTGCTTCTGCCTGTTCTCCGTTACTGCTCAGCTGTAATATTTCTTCAGAGGCTTTCTTGTATGTATTCCATGCAGAGCTTGCTTCGTCATAATCAGCTTTTCCTGCCTGTGCCTCTTTGTCTGCATTTATTATTGCATCCAGCTTCTTGGCCGTTTCCGTAATCTGACCTGCAATATTTTCAATCTCTGCTTCACAGTCTGTCAGAACCGCCGGATCTGTTTCAACAAGATGCTGATACTGTTTGACTCTGTAATTAGAGGTCATTGTTTCCAATTCCTGTATATATCCGACCACCGGAGACCACACCTCCGTAATCTCCCTTACGTTCGAACGGATCACCAGGGTTGAAATCAACGTTACCAGCACAAAAAATACTGTCATAATAAGTACTATTATCCGGTATGCCTTTAATTTTCCTGCTACCTTTAAGTTAGCTATCCATCTTTCGATCTTTGCCATATCCCTTTCCCTTCCTTTGTGTTTTGAATTTTGCAGCACACCAAAAATCTTCATCTGTAAGCTTTTATAATGATAACATACTTCTTTTTAAAGTCAATTAGAAAAGCATTAAATTTTCTGCTGATCTTTTTTCAAACGTTCTGCCTGATTTAGCGAATGATATTTCCGTTTTTTCTCATACATTTTTTCATCCATATTTCTCAGAAAGGTCTCTGTATCATCCTCCGGTCTAAATTCTGCATATCCCATGGAAACACTTAAGCTGAACGGTTCTGCCCCGGAGCTGTTAAACTGCGAAATATTATCATTGATCTCATCCATCGTAGCCAAAACGCACTCTGTATCAACACCTGCCAGAAGCACAATAAACTCATCCCCTGCATACCGGATTGCCATTCCGGTATCCGGTATGGATCTGAAAAGTATACTTCCCATCGTACTGACAGCCTTGTCCCCTATACTATGTCCCAGGCTGTCATTGATATGCTTGAAGTCATTTACATCCATCATGATCCCATGTAAGGATTTCCAGCCTGCCGGTTTCCTTTTGGCAAGCACCGCATTCAGGTATCTTCGATTGTATAGTCCGGAAAGCTCGTCCGTGTACAGATTTTCTGCATATAGCTGCATCTGAACAAATATCAATGTAACCGCTGCTAACAGCCATGACGCTGTGATCCCGTAAAAGAACAGCTGCAGGATCACTCCTGCAAAACCAACGCCGACAAAATACATCACGGGGAAATAGCTCAGATTGATCCCCTGTTTTCTGGAATGGTACACCAGATATATACTGTAGCCGAAATACATTATAACCGAGATATAGCAGGCCAGTGAGCCTCCGGCTCTCTGATATACATTCGCCCCGGATATCCTGAATACAATCCCCGGTCTGAAAAGATTACATAAAATCATGATCACTTCCACAAGCCAGGGAAAGATCAAAAACGCTATTTTTGAGAATATTCTCTTATAATTCCGGTAAATACGCAGCTCCACATACAGGCACCAGAGCAGACTCATGCTGACCGTGCCAATAAAGCACAGGCTGTTAACAGCATAATTAATCTGTCTGCTGCCAGTAAAGCTTTTTCCATCTATCAGAAAGGCCACTGTCTCAGACAGTGCCCCCAGTATATTCACTAATGCAATTCCATCATATATTTTATCTTCCGCATGAAGGCTTTCTCTGTTCTTTCGTCTGCAGAGCAAAAGATATCCCATCATCAGCACGGCCAATCCGTTTGCCATCAATATTTCTTCTATGATTATTATTGTCATCACCCTCCCATCACTGACAGTACTGAAGCACAAAATAGAGAAAATTTCCCAGATATTTTTTCTTTATTATACCTGAAAATCTCCCTTAAAGCAACCCTAGAAGTCCCTTATGAAAAGGGGGGTTATTCGTGCCTGAGTGCCTCGATCGGGCTTAAGCGCGCTGCTTTTTTTGCAGGATAAATTCCGAAGAAAATACCGATACCACAGGAGAACACTGATGCCCCTATAACGACCGCCGGATTCACAGCAGGTGTAATCCCTGCAATAGCGCCGACCAGCCTTCCACCAAGAATACCAAGGAAAATACCGATCAGTCCACCAAGCAGGGTAATAATACCCGCCTCCGCCAGAAACTGGAGCAGAATGGATCCGGTTCTTGCCCCGAGTGCCTTACGGATACCGATCTCTCTGGTTCTTTCTGTCACCGAAACCAGCATAATGTTCATAACACCGATACCGCCAACAAGCAGGGAAATGGCTGCCACGAAGGATATGAAGATCGTGATGAATCCAAGGATCGTATCAAACTGGGAAGATACATCCGTAAAGCTCTGCATCATGATCTGATTTTCTCCCCGTACATTGTGCCGGGTCTCCATCAGATTCAGTACCTCTCCTGCCACCTCAACAGAGTTTTCCGTAGAATCTGCCATCACATAAAACTCCTCTGTATCATCAATATAAAAGCCATATTTGTTGCCCACAAAGGTAAGTGGTGCTTCTGCGGTGACCATCTTATCCATGCCGGAGCCCATATTGATCAGGGAAGATGCACTGTCCTGACGGATTCCTACAATGCGCATTTCCTGTGTCACACCATAGAAGGTAGCATCAAAGGTCATGCCAATCACATCTGTAGTTCCGAACAGGGCGATGGCACTGGCTTCTGTGATCACGCAGGCATTGACCCCACTGTCATAATCATTCTGGGTAAAATATTTACCTTTAATGATCGGTTCAGAAGCCCGGTACTGCAGTCCTGTTGTTCCTGCTGCCAGACTGATATCAAAATCACCCTTCGGTCCTTCTGCGGTTCCCCAGAGACTGAATGCCGGTGTCACACCCTTTACATGATCTACGTGCTCCATAATGGCATCAAAATCTGACTGGTCAAAGGTAACTGTGGTATCCTTTCTGGTACTATCCACATAAAAAGCGATCTGTCCCCCGGCAATTCCCTCCAGCTCTGAATTGACCTGTCCCCTGACACCGTTACCAATTGAAATGACCATGATAACAGAGGAAATACCGATAATAATTCCCAGCATGGTCAATATGGACCGTCCTTTATTGCTTTTGATATTCATCAAAGCAATCTTAATATATTCCCATATCTGTGCCATAATCCGTGCTCCTTAATTCATGGGAACAGCAACTGCTGCCATGCCTTCCGTAATATCTCCGGTCACCTCTGTGATCAGCTGGTCTCCCTCTGAAACCCCGCTTAAAATTTCCACCATAGTATCAGAAGAGATCCCTGTTTCCACCTGTTTCTTCACTATTACATTATTTTCAATGGCATACACAAATTCGCCTGTACTGTCCACATTGACTGCTGTCACTGGTACCAGCACGGCATCCTTTACTTCTGCGGTCTCGATCACTACCTTGGCTTCCACACCCAGATATACATCACTGTCAGGATCCAGGATTTTGATCTCAGTTCCTACAACGGCTGCTCCACTGTCATTTTTCTGTGCCATCTTATCGATCCTGGAAACCTCGCCTTCATATTCCCTGCCACCGATCGTAACGGTTGCTTTCTGGGAAAGAGCAATCTTGTCAAGATCATACTTGGTTACAGAAATCTTTACGCAGACATCCTCTGTACTTTCCAGCTTTAAAAGCTCTGTACCTTCTGCCGCTGTTGATCCCTCTACGGCACTGACAGCGGTTATGACACCATCAAACTCTGCTGTCACACCATCTGAAACTGCCTCAAGCTTTGCGAGCTTATCCTCAGACTGGATCTCCTTGGTCTGATTACCGGCCTCCAGCTCCTCCTTAGCCCCGGCTGTCATCTTGCTGCTGTCGGCGCTGCTCTTCTGGGATTTCATTTCGGAACGATATTCCTTATATTTGGAAAGCATATCATTATATACTTCCAGTTCTGATTCCCAGCCTTCAATCTCCTTGTTATGAGACTGTTCATAATTATTCTCCTGCACCATTTTCTGCAGATTCATATATTCGTCAGAATCCGGTTGATCCTGCCAGTCCAGCAGGGAAATCTGAAGCTGTGTACCAAAAAGTGCAAGCTCATCCTTTTTCTTCTGGATCTTATTATTCAGCCCTTTAATATAAGCCTCGGTATCTGCTATCTGCTGATCCAGCACCTCCATGTTAACATTGGCCTCATTCAGATCCCCCAGTTTTTCATTGTTTGTCTGCACAGAGTTCCGATAGCTTCCCTCAGCAGCCTGTTTATCAAGCTGTGCAAGCTCAGTTGCCTTAGAAAGGTCACTTTCATCATAGCCGATCAGGACATCTCCCTTTTTCACAGCATCTCCTGCCTCTACGTTCACACTGCCGATCTTCACATTCACATTGGAAAAATAAGTTTTCTCTTCATTTGAGGTCACATTTCCACTTGTATTGATCGTCTGTCTGATATCTCCTCTTTCTGCTGCTGTCGTCATGATCTGCATGGGAGTATTTGCTGCAACCACATTGGATATGATCACATAAAGAATAAATACTCCTGTCACAGAAAGGATGATGATCCTTCTTTTCTTCTTTCTTTTTGCCGGGTCAGCCGGTTTCTTTTCCTTTTTTACTTTCTTTTCAGCTTTCTTTTCTTCTTCCATCTTCTCCTCCAGAATTCTATGCCAATGCTGCATCATTATTAATATCCGCCACAATCTTTCCATCCATGATCCTTATGATCCGCTTCGCCCTTGCTGCGATCTCATTATCATGAGTGATCAGGATCACGGTCCTGCCTTCCTTATGCAGCTCCTTCAGGATTCCCATGATCTCCTTCGTGGAGCCGGAATCCAGATTTCCTGTGGGCTCATCTGCCAGGATCACAGGCGGTGCCTGGGCGATCGCCCTTGCTATGGCTACTCTCTGCTGCTGTCCACCGGACATTTCAGAAGGCTTATGATCCATCCGCTTCTCAAGTCCCACCTTTTTCAGCGCAGTTCTTGACAGCTCTTCCCGTTCTTTCTTCGGAACACCCCTGTAGATCAGCGGCAGCTCTACATTTTCAAGAGCCGTCATATTGGCGATCAGGTTAAAGCCCTGAAAAATAAAACCGATCTCTCTGTTCCTGATATCAGAAAGCTCATCATCTGTCAGATGTGACACATCCTGCCCATTCAGATAATAGGTACCTGATGTGGGGACATCCAGACAGCCGAGCATATTCATCAGTGTCGACTTACCGGAGCCTGACTGTCCGATGATCGCCACAAACTCGTGACGGTCGATCTGCAGATCCACATGATCCAGAGCCCGTACTTCATTCTCACCTGGATTATAAATCTTACACATGTTCCGGATTTCTATCAGTTCATCCATCCTTTTCCCTGTCCCTTTCCTTTTCTCTATGTATTATTGTATTATATCATTAATACAGTTTTGTCAAGAGGAAAATTCCCATTTTTCATTGTATTTTCCTTTTCTGTACAATATAACGAATTATATCAGAGCTTTTTCTTCAAAAACAGGATCATATCCTTAATTTTATCTTAAAGAAAGAATCCTGCCTGCAGGATTCTCCGCCTGCGGCGGGTCGCTCCATGCGACATCCACCCTTCCGCCGCAGTGCGCTCCTGCCCGGAGGGCTTTTTCTGTCACAGAACATTACGGAGTAATTTCCTGTGACAGAAAAAAACGCCCACGCATCTGCATGGACGTTTTCATAATCACCGGTATTCCCTGACCAGTGTCTGTATATACTCATTTATTTCACAGTCTCTACCTGTTTTACATGCTCTGTTTTTCCGGAAATGGCTGCTGATTTCAGGATCGGGCTGAGCTTCTTGTAGATCAGCATGGTTACCAGTGAAACACTGCCGCCCTTTAACAGGTTCATAGGCGCTACCGCAAAGACAACCAGGGTTACAATGCTGTTGATATTTCCATTTACCGCATTTCCCATCTGCACAATGGCATCCAGCGGGAGTCCATAAAGCTTTGAAAATGCAGGGAGCAGGTAGATCGCATTAAATGCGGTACCAAATACGGTCATGATCAACGTTCCTGTTACAGAACCGATGATCGCAGTTTTTCTTGTTTTCTTAAACAGATAAATGATAGATGCGGGCAGGATGAAGCTGCAGCCTACCACAAAATTGGCAAGATCCCCTACAAATGCAGTACTGGTTCCCTTCATCAGAAGCTTTAACAGGATCTTCACGAATTCGATCATGACACCGGCTACCGGTCCGAAGGCAAAGGTACCTACCAGTGCAGGGATCTCGCTGAAATCCAGCTCATAAAAAGAAGGGGCAAAGGGAAGGGGGAACTCAAACAGCATCAGTACGGCTGCGATTGCTGAAAACACACCGATCATGGCAATCTTTCTTGTACTTAAAACCCTCTCGGTATCATGATTTCTTTTCTTGATCGCCTTTTCGGCCGCATAGGCGATCAACATCAGCGCTGCTGCAATTCCTACTGAAACCAGAACAAATACTACATTATCCTTTACACTTGTCCATAAACCATTATTCATTTCATTTTCCTCTCTTTCTGCCTGTCCGGCTGGCATATGCCATTTCAGAAAGGTTCTTCTTTGGCAGAACAATCAAAAACCCCGGATGATTCTCATCCGGGGTTTACTTGCTTTTCTGCTCATAGAGAACATCAGGCTCTTTGCTTAAACCTGACTGCTCTTTTCTTCTCTCATCCAGACTGTACTGTCGGTTTTGGAATCGCACCAAATCAGCCGCTGTGCTTCTTTCTGGCTTATTCTCCGCCATTTTCAGCACATACGGGTCGCGGACTATACCGCCGGTAGGGAATTTCACCCAACCCCGAAGAACTTTTCTATTTTTTTGTTCGGTGATAGGATACCACGGCTCTCTGTGAAATGCAAGGGGTAATTTTATTCTCTCTCTTTTCTCTCTCTTTTCGATCTGACACTGGAATCTCTGATCAGTTTTTCTGCTCTTCCTGACTGCTGTACCGCTGCAGCGCTGCCTCAAATTCCTCTGTACCGGCTGCACTGGCAGCCTTTTTTACCAACTTCTCCAGTATGCCGGTATCTTCGATCGCATTGATTTTATCTCTAAGGTCTGAGGATACCTCTCCATGTGCCTGCAAAAGGCTTATGATCATCTCCTTATAGGCATTTTCCCTGCCTGCTGCTTCGCCTTCCTGACGTCCTTCCTGAAGTCCTTCTTTGTAGCCATCTTTTCTTTCCCAATAAATAATATCTTCAAATTTCATGTATTCCAATCTCACCTCCGGCTTCTCTTTCACCTTCGTTATCAGTTTGTGCAGCCGGTCTGTAGCTTCATCTACCACATTCTCCTTGCGGCTGTCCTGCAGATAGGTAAGCAGTGCACGGATCGCTTCATTTCCCCCACGGGTTCCTCCGGTATTAAAATACAAAAAGGTCAGCCCGTCTTCATAATCGACCTCCGGCACTTCTTCACAATGATTATGTACACAATACTTCATGTATCCTTTTCCGAAAATATCATAATTCAAGATCGTCACAATATAGAGATTGGGCAGCTTATCAAACTCCCGATCCCCACTGGCAAGCTGTCTGCTGTCGATCACTGCCTGATAAAACCGGTTGTGCTTTGGCACATTCATATCCTTTCTCAGATGGGGCTCCAGATCATAAATATTCACGCCTGATTCCTGATCTTCCCCTTCCAGAATCTCCACATCCATCCGGATCCCCCGTTTCTCGGGAAGGATTCCCTGCAGTGTCTTCTGTGCTGTGATATGGATCTTTCCGATCTGCCTTTGCAGCAGGGTTTCCAGAATAAGCCTGCAGAACTCCTCTCCAAGCTCCTGATCCAGTGCGGCCGCATTCACCAGGAAATCATCCATGACATCCATTTCTTCCAGTGTCTTTTGGGTTTTACCCATACCTCTTACCTCCTCTGGCGGTACAGAAAGTACAGGTATCCCCTTCTCTTCTGTCTTCTTCCGCCTACATAATTTGTCTGTGTGAAAATGCAGGCGATACGCCAGAAGATGCCTCTGCCTGGTTCAGATCCCAAAGATTCAGATTCATCAGATTTTCACATGAATTTCTGTTACATTTTTATCGTATCAGTATATGAAATGTATGTCAAGTTGATTTTTGCTTTTTTATGGTCGTTATTTCGTCCCCTCTTCTTTTCTTGACAGTCCCAGGAACATATGTTATAGTAAGCCGCATAAAACCCTGCGGGGTGTGGATTTTTCAAGAGTGATCTTCTTTTCGCCACACAGTAGCCTATACTGTATGGCTTTTTTTGTGGAAAAAATTGGAAATTGCAGGAGTGAAAGAAAATGGATCAGAATTTTATGAAAGAAAAGAAAATATTGCCGCTTGTGATCTCCATGGCGCTGCCCATGGTACTCTCCATGGCGGTCAATTCCCTGTACAACATCGTGGACAGCTACTTTGTAGCCAGAATCAGTGAAAATGCCATGACAGCCCTTTCTCTGGTATATCCCGTCCAAAACCTGATGACAGCCATTGCGGTGGGCTTTGGTATCGGTATGAATGCAAGGATCGCCTTCTGTCTTGGTGCACAGGATCAGAAGCAGGCCGATCAGGCTGCTGCAACCGGTATGGTACTCAGCATTATCCACGGCCTTATATTAATGGTCATCTGTCTTCTTGGCATGCCAAAATTCCTGTCTCTGTTTACTGACAATGAAGAGATCCTTTCCATGGGACTGACCTATGCGAACCGTGCCTTCCTGTTCTCCGTCATCATCATGCTTGGCATTTCTCTGGAAAAGGTATTTCAGGCTGTTGGACGCATGAAGGTATCCATGATCAGTATGATGTGCGGCTTTATCGCCAATATTATACTGGATCCGCTGATGATCTTCGGGATCGGTCCCTTCCCCGAAATGGGAATGGCAGGTGCTGCCTATGCTACCGGAATCGGCCAGTTCATCACACTGCTTGTTTATGTTGTGTTCTGCATTTTCCGGCCACTGCCGGTTTCCTTTGCAAGGGAAAATATTGTATGGAACAGAGCACTGCTGCAAAAGCTATATGCCGTTGGTATCCCGGCTTCCCTGAATATGGCCCTGCCGTCCCTCCTGATCTCTTCCCTGAACGGCATCCTGTCTGCTTTCTCTGGAACCTATGTCCTGGTGCTCGGCGCCTATTACAAGCTGCAGACCTTTATTTACCTGTCTGCTAACGGTATCATTCAGGGCATCCGTCCACTGATCAGCTTTAATTACGGTGCCGGGGAAAAGAAACGGGTTCAGCAGATTTTTGGTACCACCCTTGCCCTGACAGCAGGTGTCATGGCTGTTGGTACCCTGCTTTCCTTCCTGATCCCCGGTCAGATGATCGGCCTTTTCACGGAAAATCAGGAAACTATCCAGATCGGTATCAAAGCCCTTCATATCATCAGCCTTGGCTTTATCGTATCAGCGGTGTCAGTCACCTGCTGCGGCGCGCTGGAGGCTCTTGGCAAGGGAATGGCTTCTCTGCTCATTTCCCTGTCAAGATATGCTGTGATCATCATTCCGGCTGCTTTCCTGTTCAGCCGCCTGTACGGAGCCGAAGGTGTATTTGCCGCCTTCCCCGTAACTGAGCTGCTGACTGCTGTCTTTGCATGGATTGTTTATAAAAGAAATCAAAGGTGCTGAAAAACAGCTTATTTTTCCTCTTTATACTCTTTTGTAAAGAGGAATGGCAGATATACAATCCCGTTTACGATAAGAACCATCAGAAGATCCTTCCAGCTGTAAATGCGGCCACCAAAATCTGCACTGCCCGTCAGTACGGCAACCACGTTGTTATTGATGTAATGAAGCACTACCGCAGTCCAGATATTCCCGGTTCTGCTGTAGGCAAAGCCAAAGAATACAGAATAGCAGATACAGGCAATGATCTGGATCAGGATACTCTTCAGCCATGTATCCGGACTGTAATAAAACAGATTGATCGGCAGATGCCACAGTCCCCAGATCACACCAAGCAGAAGGACACCGCCCTTTAATCCGAACCGTTTCTGCAGAACGGGCTGCAGGAAATAACGCCAGCCATACTCTTCTCCGAAAAAGATGATATAACTCAGGAAGTAATTGATCACAAGCACCGGAAGCATGATGTAAAGAGACGGGTCTGCAAAAAGAGAACCGAATTCCCTGATCTGCCCCTCCAGAAGATAACTGAGCAGCAGTCTTACCACATAAAGCAGCAGAAACAGCAGCATGATCAGGAAGGAAGCCTTCACCTGATGTCCTCTAAAATTCAACCCTGCCGCTTCTTTTATTTCCCTCTTTTCCAGAAGGAGAAGGACAAGCGCAGCTACACCTCCAACGATAAACACGTAGTTCTGGATCACATACCAGCCTTCCCCTACGCCTATCACATTGCCAAGCGGAATAATTATGCTGAGTACAGCGCAGATCACGGTAAGTGCCAGCACCACAAAATATGTCACCAAAAACTTCATCGGCAGCTTCTGCTCTTTTTCTCTTGCTGCAAGCAGCACTGCCATAACTCCCGCTGCCGGATACAGCATCTGTGCCGCCGGAAAGCTGCTGATATCCCTTCCAAGGAAATAACCGATCCCCATCAGTACTCCCATTACCAGTGTCAGACCGAAATTAACACCAAAGAACAGTTTCATCTGTTTATTCTCATTCATCCTCGTCATCTCCCAGCATTTCATTTTCTATTTTCTGCTCCCTGAGCTTTGTCACCTTTCCCACGATCAGAAAAGCCACAAAACAGAGCACAAAAATGATGCCTCCATCACACGCCCCTGCGATCAGTCCGACCATCACTTTGTCAGACAACTTTTCCACATAAGGGTTCTGCGCCGCCGTGCAGACACCAAACAGGATCCCCCCAAGGACAGCGCCTGTCAGACTGTACAGCAAATATGCCTTCACACCCGGCACTTTCCTGTGCTGGAAATTCCAGACACCCTTCCACATACAGCCAACCACCACGCAGATAGACGCTATCATAAATGTGATCCATTCCCCCTGGATCTGCTCAAAGGGCATCCCTTTGATATTTCTCTGATAAATAATACTGATCAACAAAAGCCAGTAGGTGATCCAGAAGCACATATGCTCTACTCTGTATATTTCCTGCTGCTGTCTTTCATCAGCCTGCTTCGCAAATAATTTCTTCCAAAGTTTCATTTCACTTACTCCTCTCTCTCCTCATCTTCCCAGAAAAGTCCATCCAGCGTCCTGTCAAGTGCCCTGCAGATCGCAATACAGAGCTGCAGGGACGGATTAAATTTCCCTGCCTCGATCATTCCGATCGTCTGCCTGGTCACTCCTACCTTCTCTGCAAGCTGCTCCTGGGATAGATCCTTTTCAATCCTCGCAATTTTCATCCGTTTATTCTTCATACCATTATCTCTCTCCTCTTCCGGATGTTATTATCTGACGGTGTACGTTGGTCAGGCATTTCTTTTTTCTGTATCCGTCATAAGTATGGTAATATTTCTTTTCCTTTTTGTCAACTATATTTTACATTTTGTAATTCAGCTATTCTGTTTGCTTTCAAAGCACCAGCAATTGATGAACCACAATTCAGAAAAACCGGTAATCTGATCATTCTGGATTTTCACCATAATTTCACTTATAGCAACAAAAAGTCCATTGCAATAAGTAGAAACTTTCTACATATTGCAATGGACTTTTTTACAAACTCAGACTTGGTGCAAGCACCATTTCCGATAAAAACCTCAAGAGTTTTTGTTCCATGTACTTATACTACCTAATCGTTAAAATAATGTCAACCTATTTTAACTCAATTTCAATTATTTTACCATGTTTTAATATTCAATTCCAATCTCCTTATATTCCAGAAGTCTTGCTTTTCCCATGGGAAGTTTCATGCTGACTCCTTCCATAGTCCCATCTAAAATTCCATTTACTGCAGTGAAGAAATCCTGGATCACCTGTTTGTCTACAGGTCTGCTGTGATGTCCCGGCCATGTGATATCATAAAGTGGCTCTATGTGGATCAGCTTTTCCAGTGAGTCCCTATACACCTCCATAGCTGCTGCATACTCCAGCTGCAACAACACATGTGCCCTGCAGCAGGTGTCTCCGGTGAACATCCATCTGTTTTTTTCATCCAGAAAACAGACTGAACCAACAGAATGCCCCGGTGTCTTTACTACCCGGATTCTTCTGCCTCCCAGGTCAAATGTCATTTCTTCCTCATAATAATGACATGTTTTCTTCACCGGCAGAAGTCTGTCCTGCGTAAAAATGCGGCGGACAGATTCTTTACTGTGCAGCCTGTAAAGTTCTTTATCCTCTTCTGCAAGCCATACCTCATCAAATGCCCCTGTTCCGCCAATATGGTCTGCGTGGCCATGTGTCAGTGCCACTGTGACTGGTAAATGGACAAGTTCTTCGCAGATTTTTTTCAGTGCAATCGTTCCAAAACCAGTATCAATCAATAAAGCCTTCTGACTGCCTGCAAGAAGGTACATATAGGAACCTGCAGTTTCATTATATTCTGCAATGAGCCATGTCTGCTCATTTAATTTCTCTGTCTCATATTTCATAGATTTGTCTGTTTTTTCCCGCCTTCCTGAATGATCAGCCTGTTCTTCGTACCTGCTTCTATCCCTGCAAGAAAGGAAAATGCCGGATCCAGCATCTGTTCCCAGTAATCTAATTCATGGTCACCGTGACCGCTGCAATAAATGTGAGGAATATTTTCTTTCCGCAAAGCATCCTCAAATTTTTTCACTGCATCATACACAATACGATCCTCCTTTCCACAGCACAGAAATAATTCCGGCCTGTTATCCATATCCCTTCTTGTCCACTGTGCGCACAGATCACATTTGCTGCCATAATAAGCCTGTCTGCTTCCGAAAATACCACAGAACTGCTCAAAGGAAAATCCAGGGGCTCCGTCTGTCATCAGCATATACGCATCCGCTGCCGGTGAAAATGCCGCCACCTTTGAGAATGTATCCCGATATTTAATGCCATTATACAATGCGCCATATCCTCCCATGGAAATTCCGCCAAGAAAGGTATCTTCTCTCCTTGTCGATAAAGGAAGTATTTTTCTGGTCATTTCCACCAGCTCTTTTCCTATATAGGTGCTGTAAAAGGTCATACGGTCTGCTATATTCTGATAGAACAGGTTCTCACCATCCGGCAATACAATGGCTATGCCCTTCAGTTCAGACTGTCTTCTGAGCCCAAGGTATGTGATCAATTCTGTTGCATTTACGCTGTATCCCGGCAGTAAATATAATGTTTTATAGGGTGGCTCCCATTTTCCTGAAAGTCCATCTGTAGGAAGAATCACTTTTATGTTGACACTACGCATCAAAGCTTCTGATTTATAATCGATCTGCAAAAAAGCCATCTTCTTATCTCCGTAATCTAATTTTTTTATTTAAATATAAGCTGTGCGAAATCACATATGCACATACGCCATACATTCCAGTCATGTGCACCCGGATATACTCTGCGGATCTGATTGATTCTCTTTTCCTTCAGGATCTGATCATCGTGGTCAAAATGCTCCCAAAAAGGATCCTGATCCCCCATGGCACGGAAATAAACATCAAATATACTATTGAACATATCCGCATCATCTAAAATTTTCATATGCTCATTCTTACTGACTTCCCTCTGAACCATATCAAGCGGGCTGCCCTGGATCATATCTGATACAAAACCGCTAAAGATTCCAAGGGAACTGAAATACCCAGGATGATCGAAGCCGGTAATGCTTGTCTGTAAAGAGCCCATAGAAAGTCCTGCCATTGCACGCATCTTTTTCGTTCTTCCTATGCGGAATTTTTCCTCTGCATAAGGAATAATATCCATTAAAAGCTGCTTTTCAAAAAGTCTGAAGTCAACAATTCTTTTTCCATTCCCATCCAACGTCTGAACCATGCCATTACTCATGACAACCACCATTGGAACTGCCTTTTTCTCTGCGATCAGATTATCAAGGATAAAGTTCACCTTACCGGACGCTGTCCAGCCGACTTCATTTTCACCATGTCCATGCTGTAGATAGAGCACCGGAAATTCTCTTTCCTTCTCTTTCTCATAGCAGTACGGTGTATATACTACGCAGCTCTCCCATTCCCCTGTCACCTTTGAGAAAAAATACTCTCTGCGGACACTTCCGTGAGGAACGTCCTTAATGCAATAGAAATCTTCAGCTTCTATTTCAAGTGCCACATAGTTATAGGGACGGCTGTAGCCATAAGTGATCGGAAGCAGTGGGGTCACAACCTCCACACCATCAATTTTTAACTGCACATACTGGATTCCGGCGTGTACCGTATACTTCATTCTCCAAATGCCGTTCTCCTCTCTGCTGCACGAAAATTCTTCCTCATTCATAGTAAATGTGACTTTCTTTGCTTCCGGTGCCCTGAGCTGAAGAAAATAATGCTCTCCCTCCTTTACCAGAGCCGGAACCTGTCCCTCCCACGAAAGTACACGGTCAAATCCAAGCATTTGCTCATTTATATTATAATTCATGCTTTTTCCTCCATCATAAAGCGTTTGGAAACAATCCCGTATCCATCAGACTATTCCCGTCCTTCCATCCGGTGTGCATTCTGTGATCACATATCCGGATGTTTTGAGATCAGCCGTCAGTTTTGCTCCATAACCGGCATTTTCCCATACAAATTCCATCCTGTTTCCATCGGCATTTACCGTGATACTGCTGTCTTCTGCAAATGCAGGAAATGTATTACGGAAACGGAGCATCTCCAGCTGTCTTGCCACAACAGGTTTCTTAAGTGACGTTTTCATCTGCTCTGTCGTAAGATTTGTGCGGTTGATTTCTTTATGTCCCCCTGCTCCGGCACGCTTTACCGCTTCATAATCGTTCTTTCCAGCAAAAAGGTCGAGATACCAGATCTGGGGTTTTCCAGGCATGAAAAGCTGCAAAGCCCTTGCAAGGAGCATCCTGTCATCTGATTCTCCAAGCGCACTATAATAGGTTGCATTTACCTGATAATACATATTTTTCTGTCCGTGAAGATCCTTGACATAGCCACCTCTTCCGACAATGGTATCTATAAGATTCCGAATACGCTCTTCTGACAACAGTCCCTTTAAATCAAGGAGTGGAATTCCATCATGGCAGCCAAGCATATTAACGGTATGTATCCCTTTTTCAATTAATTCCTGCGCCCAGGCAGCCAGATGACTGCCATCTCCGCTTTCCAAAGCATCAATGATCAGCCCGGGAAGGAAAAAATCATAGGTCATATATCCCTTTTCTGCAATCTGTTCATAATTTTTCTCACCATAACCAGCATGGATCTCTGGAAGCAGTGTCAGATTATATTTATCTGCAAGTTCCCGTATCCTTTCCAGAAGCTCCCAGGTTTCAGGTTCATTTAAGAAGTTCTTCTCACCCGGTTCCTTGGGTGCATAGGCAAATGCATCCAGACGCACAATCCTTGCACCATATTCTGCAAGCTTCTTTAGTGTATCATCATAGAACTCCCATACAAGTGGGGATTTGATATTAAGATCCATCTGCCCTAGGTAATGTTTTCCCCTCTCCATGCAGCTGACAATCTTTTCCTTTTCTTCCCCAGACAGGAACCTGGTTACCCTGCTGTTTTCCTCTGCAGTAAGAATTTCTGACGGCTCCTTTCCTTCTGTTGTCTGCCGATTTAATAATTCTGCCAGCATCTCGGATTCTGTATACTGCAGTCCGGCTGCCTGCATCAGATCCTGCGCATCTACCATACGATAAGTAACCTTCTGATAAAATGTATTCCAGTAAGGAACATTTCTTCCATCAGGAAATCGTACCATTAAAATCGGAAGCCCTGGCTTCCGGAAAAACATATCTTTGATATATTCCGGATCCGGCCTTATATATCCCTCTTCTGTCATCCTGCCACAGCTATCCCAGAACTTATTCCAGTCAATAAAAAAATCCCGGTATTTGGATTTATCTCCGTTTTTCAGGATATCCTGGAACTGTCCGGATAATACAGATGCATGATTTAATATAAAATCCAGCTTCAGATCAATTCCAAGTCCCTCTAACTGATCCAGTGCTTCCCTGGATGCCAGCATCTTATTCAGCGAATAATCAATCACAGAAAAGCCTCTGTCCAGATCGGTATGAAATATGCTTGGAAGTATATAACAGGAAGAAAATACATCTTTCATCTCCGTTTTTTGCAGGAATGCTGCAATATCATCTAACGTTCCACCCATGCTGTCCGGATAGACATTTAACATTGGTCCGATATTCATAAGCCTATCTTCCTTCCTCCATTTGCCTGCAATATGTCTCATAGCTCAGGAGCTCCCCACCTTTGGAAATGATGATCTCTGCTTTTGTCGCCTGCTGCTCCAGCATTTCCTGCTCTATTTCCAATACCATCATGGTAAACGGACTGTCAGTTGCACCGTCCCGGTTTCTTGCCCTGCGGTGCGCCAGTGTCTCCCTGGGTGTACTGTTTAACAAAACCGGAATATCTACTCCTCTGTAATTATCACTGTTTCCATGTGTCCATTCGATCACGAGGACCTGCACACCGGAGAAATCCACCTTTTCATACCATAATTCGGTATCCTTTCTTCCCATGCGCTTCAGCCAGATCTCATCAGAGCCTGCCTTGAATTCCCTTACGATTTTTTCTACTTCATCAAATCCGATCTCATCATTTGAGCCAAGATATCTTTTCAGGCCTTCTTTCCCATTTCTGAGATAAACCTCATACCAGCCGTACTCTCCGATATGCGTTCTGTTAGCGTCATCATTCTTTTCCTGAAGTCCATGGATGACTGTAAAGCGATCTGCCGTGAACACACCTTCCCTTACCATTCCCTGTAATGCACTCTCCCGGAAAATATGAAGACGTTCTGCATCATTATATACTGGAATCCTGTGAGGATAATTATCTCCTGATAAGGTATAGCTTCCAATTCCCGCTTCCTTTAAATAAAAGGCTAATAAAGAAGCAATTTCTGATTTTCCAACTCCGGAGCCTCCACAGACCGTGATGACAACCTTTCCCGTATCGGATTTTTCAGAAGCCTCTGCCAGTTTGGGCAGCAATTCCCTGAAAATAATATTTGCTTTCTGAACATGCTCCCTGGTAATATCCACCTTATCTCCCGGCATATCACCATGCACAATATCCTCCGGGATAACAGGCGGCTGCCAGTCTGTTATCTGATTTACAATTTCTGCAACTGATTTCATCTTTGATCGTCTCCTCTATTCTTCCCCAAGTGCCCATCGTACTGCAGGTTCTAAATACTCATTCCAGAATTTCCATTCATGAATTCCCGGGCTTTCCCTGTAGGTCACGTTCACACCATTTTCTATGAGGAAATCACGGAACTCATGGTTTTCCTCTATCAGGAAATCTTCTGATCCGCACGCCATGAAAACCGGCTGGATCATCTCTTCTTTTTTTACTCTTTCTTTCACAAGGTATTCCGGGTTATTTTCACTCTCATCAAGCTGGTTAAGATCTCCGAAAATCTGTGTATAATAATCATAATCTGCAATATCATTCTTACTTCCCGGCTGCATCCCTTTGATTCCGTTCACAATAAGAGCTGCTGACAGCCCGAACATTTTACCAAACCGTTTCGGGTATTTTAAAGCCGTATGGATCGCTCCAAAACCACCCATGGATAAACCGCCGATAAAGTTATCCTCCGGATCCGCAGACAGTCCAAAGGTCTTCTGGCAGTAATCAGGAAGCTCTTCTGCTGTAAATGTCTCATACCTGCGTCCGGTTCCCTTTCCATTCAGATAAAAGCTGTTTTCACCTGCAGGCATCACCACTGCAAGATTATATCTGACTGCAATGTCCTGGATCAGGCTTCCCGTCAGCCAGTCCTGTGTGCTTCCGGAAAATCCATGAAGAAGATATAAGGTCTTTACCTGTCTCTTATAATATGGATTGTCAGCAAGTATCTCCGGCTGTGTATCATTTGGTAAAATGATATGAAATGTGATGATCCGGCTGAGCGCCACTGAATATGTATTAACCTGCAATAATGCCATATTGGTTTACCTCTCTTTTTTTCTATGCTAAAATGTATTTTATTAATTAGAAAGAAGGGATAGCAATGTCACAACTGTATGAGGCATATAATGATATTGTCTCGTTTCTTCCTGTAAACATATACCGGCACAATCTTACCGGGAATTATATATACGCCCCACTGCACTTTCATCGGAGCATCGAGCTGACTGTAACCCTGACAGGGAGCATTCGTTTTAATTCAGGAAGCTGCAATTTTGATTTCAAGGAATCTGACTGGCTGTTGATCAATAGCTGTGAGCTGCATTCCTGCAGATATATTTCCCCCTCTGATTCCTTTACCGGAATCAGTATTTTATTTTCCCTCCCATTTATAGAAAAATGGCTTGGAAAAAATCTGTTTTTTTACAATCCAAACAATGATCTGTTAACAGAAAAAATCAAAAAAATCTCTATTGAAATTTTTAACATGGATCCTGATGCACCCACTTATCAGTTCCTTCTTATGAGCAAAATTTATGAAATACTGGCTTTACTAGCAACCAGTTGTATAAAAAAGGATACCTCCTACTCTGCTCCAAGCAAACAGGATGTCCACCTGGCATCCTCTTTTGCTGACTATATTGAAAATCATTATCAGGAAAATCTTACGCTGACAGATGTTGCGGATCATTTCCAATATACAGCCAGCTATTTTTCCCGTCATTTCAAGGAAACCCTGGGTGTAAATTTTCTTTCCTATTTAAATTTCGTCCGTGTCAGCCATGCTGCCGAGCAGCTTTCCAGTGGCCAGGAAAACCTGACTGAATGTGCATTCCGTAATGGGTTTCCCAATATAAAATCATTTATTACCATGTTCAAGAAATTATACGGCTGCACCCCAGGCGTGTTTCTTGCTTCCCGGAAGCACTAGCCCTTTACACTTCCGGCAACCACTCCTTCTATAATATATTTCTGTCCAAACAGATAGAATGCCAGTACCGGCAGAATACTCAGCAGCAGACCTGCCATCATCGGTGCATATTCTGCTGTATGATTGGTAAGGAAGGTTTTGATTGCAATTGCCAGAGTCTTTGTTCCCTGCTTAGTGAGGAAAAGGCTTGACATAAGGAAATCATTCCAGACACCCATAGCAACAAATACTGTAACCGTAATGATAATCGGTTTCAGCAGCGGCAGAATGATACTGAAAAACGTTTTTGTAAAGCTGCATCCATCGATTCTTGCTGCCTCATCCAGTTCTTCCGGAATCCCTTCTGCAAATCCTTTATACAGAAACACTGCAAACGGAAGGTTTAACCCTACTGCAACATAGGCAACGATCAGTAAATTATTGGAAAGTCCCAGCCATCCGGCATAAATTTTCACCAGCGGTATCATATAAACCTGGAATGGTGCAACCATAGATGCCAAAAATGCGCCAAAAATGATTTTATTAATTCCCCATCTTTTTCTTGCAAAAAAATAACCTGTCATAGAGCCAATCAGCATATTGACTGCAACTGCCAGTACTGTGATCACTGCTGTATTCCTGAGAGAAGACCAGAAATTCATTCTGTTAATCGCAACTCTGAAATTGTCCAGACTGAACTTTTTCGGCAGTGCAAATGGTGCAGTTATAAATTCATTCGTGGTCTTAAAGGAATTAAGCACAAGTACAAAAAATGGTACCATAAAAAGAAGTAAAACAATTAATGTAATAAGGAAAACCGCATTCTTCTTCGCTTTTGTCATGACTCCTCATCTCCCTTCTTTGTGAAATATACCTGCAGCAGTGAGATTACTGCAACGATCACAAATAATACGATGGCCTGTGCTTGTCCTTTTCCGAACTCCATACTGGTAAAAGCTGTCTGATAAATCTTGTATGCGATTAACTCTGTTGACTTATATGGTCCACCAGCCGTTAAGGAAAGATTCATATCAAAAGACATAAAGGTTCTGGAAATTGACAGGAAAATACAAATTGCTGTTGTATTACGTATCAACGGTACCTTCACCTTCCTGACAGTCTGCCAGGCCGTTGCCCCATCCACACGTGCTGCCTCGATCAGCTCCTTTGGTACATTCGTAAGCCCCGCTATATAGATTACCATCAGATATCCGCTCATCTGCCATGAGCTTACAATAATCAGGGCAATCAGTGCTCTTGTTGGATGGGTCAGCCAGGAGGTTGACATCCAGCCGATACCAAAATGCTTGCCAAATGCTGTCAGCACATAGGAAAAAATGAAGTTCCAGATGTAGCCAAGAATAATTCCACCAATAATATTGGGTGTAAAAAATCCGGTTCGGAATAATCCCTGCCCTTTTATCCCACTCGTCACTGCGAGTGCCAGTGCAAATCCAATGATATTACTAGCAAGAACAGTAAACAGAGCATAAACCACCGTCTTTAAAAATGATGACACAAAAGTCGGATCCTTAAATACTGCAGCGTAATTTTCCAGTCCAACATAATTAATATGCATTGCAAGCCCGTTCCAGTCCGTAAATGTGATCCAGATACCATATATGAACGGAACGATAATCACCGTCATCCAGACAAACAGGGCCGGGAAGCCAAAGCCAGCAAACTGCAGGAGGCTCCTCATTTTTCTATTTTTCTTCTTATCCATCATTTTCTCCTTTAAAAGCAAATGCGGGGAAGTTTCCTTCCCCACATTTTCATTTCCTGGCTATCTTGCTTCCTGCTTCTGCCAGTAAGCATCTATTCCTGATGCAAGTGTTTCTCTGTCACATGCTCCTGCAAGGTATTCACACATATATGCACCACATTCATACCAGATATCAGACGGGCACAGATTCGGTGTTCCATAGAAATCGTAGGTAAGTCCTTTTGCAATATAATCTGCTGTTGATAATCCTAACGGGCTTTCAATTTTTACATTTGCATTTTTGTAAGGCAGAGCCTGTCCACATGTTTCAGCCATTAACTGCTCGGCTGTTTCATCAGAGGTAAGGTACTCGATAAACTTAATACCCGCTTCCTGCTGTTCTTCCGTATTCTGGCTTGCATCTACACAGTATCCCTTTGCATAGGATGTTGCAATACTCTGATTAATTACATCATCCGGATCATCACTGTAGGGAAGCGGCAGTAATCCAAACTGGGCATCCGGTTCAACAATATCAGCCATATATGTCCATGCCCAGTCACCCATGAACCAGGTTCCGCAGTCGCCTGTAGCCAATGCCTGGGCGTCCATATTGACATCTCCAACCAACGGATCAGCCTTGTTGTAGTTGTACTGTGCAAGCAGATCAAAGGTGTCCATATATCCGTTAAATACAGGACTGTCAATCTCCTTGGTTTCTCCACTGATGATACTGTTTACATAAGCAACCCTTTCCTCGGTAGAGCCATTAGCAGCCCCATATGTCTGGCATAAAATGTGGGATCCTACAGACCAGTTGACACCTGTGATACAGGTTGCTGCAACTCCGGTAGCTTCAATCTTATCAAACAGATCCTTCAGATCAGATCTTGTTTTGATGGAGTAAGGATCAAAATCTCCGCCTACTGCCTTATCACATACAGCTTTGTTATAAAGAATACCAATACCTGCTGCTGTTCCCGGTGCCGCATATATCTTTCCGTCAAAGGTAAAGGTTGCAAGCGCTGACTCATTAATATTTCCAACCAGGGATTCATTTGTAAGCTCTCTCATTCTTTCCTGGTTTTCATAAATATTAATCGGATCCATATAAGATACTGTTGGTCCCTCATTGCTTGAGTACAGAGCCATCCACTGCTGCAGCTGATCATCACCTGCTGCGATGTACTCTACCTTGATTCCCGGATTTTTGGATTCAAAATCTGAGATCAGCTGCTGGAACATATCGTCCTTGCCAGTCTCTGTTGTGTAGAATGAAATATCAATTTCTTTTCCGGTCTCTGCAGCTTCTGTGCTCTCTGTCTGATCTGTTTCTCCAGATGATGAATCTGTATTTGCATCAGCATTTCCACATCCAGTCAGCATGGCCGCAATCATTGCTCCAGTAAGCAGTAAACTAAGTACTTTCTTTTTCATTTTTTCCCTCCTATACATTTACCTGTTTCTTGTCCTTTAGGATGATTTCATTATACTGTACAATTTGACTAATCTCTTTCCCTTTTTTACCTGTTGAATTGTCAATTTTTTACTTTTCCTGCTCCCTTCTATTGCTGTTTTATATGTTGTTTCACAACGTATTGACAGATCATACACTTTTGTTTCCATTGACTAACAGATCCGTTTTGTGCATAATTTCATTATCATGCTGTGAGGTGACATTATTATGAAATTTATTTCCTGGAACGTAAATGGTCTTCGTGCCTGTGTGCAGAAAGGCTTTCTTGATTATTTTCACTCTGTGGATGCGGATTTTTTCTGCATTCAGGAATCAAAGCTGCAGGAAGGGCAGATTGCTCTTGACCTCCCCGGCTACCATCAGTACTGGAATTATGCAGAGAAAAAAGGCTACTCCGGTACAGCCATCTTTGCAAAGAAGGAGCCCTTTTCTGTCTCTTATGGGATCGGCATCGATGAGCATGACAGGGAAGGCCGTGTGATCACACTGGAATATGACAACTTCTATCTGGTGACCTGCTATACACCAAATTCCCAGAATGAGCTGGCAAGACTTCCCTACCGTATGACATGGGAGGATGATTTCCTCGCCTATTTAAAATCTCTGGATGTGAAAAAGCCTGTGATCCTCTGCGGTGACCTGAATGTGGCCCATGAAGAGATTGACTTAAAGAACCCCAAAAGCAACCGCCAGAATGCTGGCTTTTCAGATGAGGAACGGGCGAAAATGACAACCCTTTTGCAGGCCGGCTTCACTGATACCTTCCGTTATTTTTATCCTGCTGCCGAGGGGATCTACTCCTGGTGGTCTTATCGTTTCAAAGCACGTGAAAAGAATGCCGGATGGCGTATTGACTACTTTATTACCTCAGAGCGCCTTGCTCCGCAATTAAAAAAGGCAGCCATCCATACCGAGGTTTTCGGTTCGGATCACTGCCCTGTTGAACTGGATATTGATTTATAAACTCATTCTTCTGCCCGGACCGCCCAGCGCATCTTGGTGGATTTCGCCCTTGGGTTCTTTGCGCATTCCTCGCTGGAAGGCCGGATCACATCTTCAGCAACCTCGCTGTAGATCCCTGCTTTCTTCCCTTCCTTGAAGGCACGCTTCACCAGCCTGTCTTCCCCGGAATGGAAGGTCAGGATAGCGATCCTTCCACCAGGTGCCATACAGGAAGGGAGCTTTGTCAGAAAGGCTTCCAGTACTTCAAACTCACTGTTTACATCTATACGGAGTGCCTGGAACACACGGGCACAGGATTTCTTCACTGCTTCCTTCCGTTCCTTTTCAGGCAGAAAAGCAAGTGTTTCCCCGATCAGCTCTGCCAGCTTTGTGGTGGTATCTATCTTTTGCCCTTTGCGGTTTCTTCCGGCGATAGCCCTTGCAATCTCTGCCGCATAGGGTTCGTCAGAATTGTCGATCAGCATTCCCTCGATCTCTTCCCGGTTCATTTTCTGTAAGCGTTCTGATGCAGGCTCACCGTTCTGTGGGTTCAGCCGGAGATCTAAGGGTCCTTCCTGTTTATAGGAAAATCCCCTCTCCGGATTATCGATCTGCATGGAGGATACACCAAGATCTGCCAGCAGGAAATCAAAGGAACCGTACTGCTCTGCCACCCTGTCAACATTAGCAAAGTTCTCGGAAATGGGAGTAAAGATCTCTTCTGAAAATCCTGCCTCCCTAAGCCTTTTTGTGGTCTTCACGATCTCTATCGGATCCACGTCCAATGCATACAGGTGTCCCCTTCCCTGCAGTGCCTCCAGCATCTTCCGGCTGTGTCCACCATATCCAAGGGTAGCATCAAGTCCTTTCATACCCGGTTTTATCTGCAGAAAGGTAAGGATCTCCTGTACACAGATGGAAATGTGCATTCCCGCCGGTGTACTGCCCTTGCTGATCACCCTTTCTATCGTATCCTGATATTTCTCCGGATTGAGTTCCTTATATTTTTCACTGAATTTTCTTGGATGTGTCCCACTGTAACGCACTCTTCTCTTATGAGGCTTCTCATCCTTCTGCTCTTCTGTCCCCAATCCGTCACCTGCTTTCTATTTCTGATTGATCTTCATGGTCAGGGAGATCCTCTTCTTCGGTACATCCACGGAAAGTACCTGTACCTCTACAATATCCCCGACACTCACTGCCTCCAGTGGATGTTTGATATATTTATCTGTGATCTGGGAAATATGCACCAGACCATCCTGATGAACACCGATATCCACAAACACACCAAAGTCAATGACATTCCGCACAGTTCCCTTCAGGATCATGCCAGGCTTTAAATCCTTCATATCAAGGACATCACTGCGAAGGATCGGCAGCGGCATATTTTCTCTGGGATCTCTTGCCGGCTTTTCCAGCTCCTTTAAGATATCTGTCAGAGTGATCTCACCAATGCCAAGCTCCTCTGCCAGCTTCTTCTTATCCGTGATCTTCTTTTCCAGTGTTCCAACATTGCTTCCCACTGCATTTCCGGAAGCTGCTGCGCTGCTTCCGTTATTTCTGTTCTTTCCGTTATCTCTGTGAGATCTGCTTCCCTGATCTTCAGCTTCCAATGTCATACCGCCCATGGCTGCAGCAAGCGCCATTCCCATGGCCGTTCCTGTATTACGGATCACAACCTTCTGCTTCTTCTGTCTGCTGCCAGCTCCTGCTCCTGCATTTCCACTGCTGTTTCCTGCCCTGCTGCCTGTGCTCTTCTGTGCAGCGGCTTCCTTCTGAAGTTTCCGTACATCATCCATGGTCAGATGCAGTCTGTCGAGAAGCTGCATGGCTGCCCCATAGCTTTCCGGATGGACACTGGTCGCATCAAGCGGATTGTCCCCGTCTGTGATCCTCATAAATCCGGCGCACTGCTCATAGGCCTTGGGACCGAGCTTTGCCACCTTTAAAAGCTGCTTTCTATCTGTAAAGCGGCCATTCTGTTCCCTGTACTCCACGATATTTTTTGCAATAGCTTTGGAAATACCGGAAATATATTCAAGCAGTGAAGCAGAAGCAGTATTTAAATCTACGCCTACCTTATTTACGCAGTCTTCTACTACACCACTCAATGCTTCTCCAAGCTTCTTCTGGTTCATGTCATGCTGATACTGTCCGACACCGATAGATTTAGGATCTATCTTGACAAGCTCTGCCAGCGGATCCTGCAATCTCCTTGCGATAGAAGCTGCGCTTCTCTGTCCCACATCAAAGTTCGGAAATTCTTCAGTAGCCAGCTTACTTGCAGAATAAACAGATGCGCCCGCTTCATTCACGATCACATACTGAACAGGAGTATCCAGCTCCCTTATCAGTTCCACGATCACCTGCTCTGATTCTCTGGAGGCAGTTCCATTTCCCACACTGATCAGGGATACATGATATTTGCTGATCAGACGCTTTAACTCCTTCTTGGCCTCCTCTACCTTATTCTGTGGTGCTGTAGGATAAATGACCTTCGTATCCAGTACCTTTCCGGTAGGATCTACAACAGCCAGCTTACAGCCGGTACGGAATGCCGGATCCCAGCCAAGTACCACCTTTCCTGCGATCGGAGGCTGCATCAGCAGCTGCTCCAGATTTTTGCCAAATACAGAAATGGCACCATCCTCTGCCTTTTCTGTAAGATCATTCCGGATCTCTCTTTCAATTGCCGGTGCGATCAGTCTGTCATAAGCATCCTCGATCACTTCCTGCAGTACAGGTGTGGTATAGGGATTCTCTGCTGTCACGATCTTCTTATTCAGATACTGAAGGATCCGTTCTGTCGGCGCATTGACCTTTACAGTCAGAATCTTCTCATTTTCTCCACGGTTCAGTGCCAGGATACGGTGACCTGCTGCCTTCTTCAGTGGTTCCTCATAGTCATAGTACATTTCATAGACGCTTTCTGCCTTCTCATCCTTGGCACTGCTGCTGATAGAGCCTTCCTCCATAGTGATATTTCGGATATAAATACGGTAATCTGCCTCATCGGAAATACTCTCTGCAATAATATCCCTGGCACCCTGCAGTGCTTCCCTGACATCTGTAACACCCTTATCAGCATCCACATATTTTTCTGCTTCTGTTTCCAGCGGCTTATCTGTATTCTGCTCAAGGATAAACTCTGCAAGCGGCTGCAGCCCCTTTTCCTTTGCCACGCTGGCTCTTGTTTTTCTCTTTGGTCTATAGGGTCTGTACAGATCTTCCACCACCACGAGAGTCTCCGCCGCCAGGATCTTGGCCTTCAGCTCCTCAGTAAGCTGTCCCTGCTCCTCAATACTGCCAAGCACCTGCTCCTTCTTCTCCTCCAGATTACGGAGATAGTTCAATCTTTCATATAAGTCACGAAGCTGCTCATCATTCAGTGAACCGGTAGCTTCCTTCCGGTATCTGGAGATAAAGGGAATCGTGTTCCCCTCATCGATCAGCTTGACTGCCGCTTCTACCTGCCACTTTTCTACCTTGAGTTCTTCTTTGATCTTTTTGATGATATCCATATGTTTTTCCTTTTCCTGACTGCAAATTTGTTCTTTCAATCCGGAGCTCTTTCTCCCCGCATGCGAAAGTCCTCACTTCTATCATCATACAAAAAGCCGGTTCTTTTTTCAAGAACCTGTTCTCCTTGTTTTCTTTTCCAACTGGCGCTATAATAGAATCACTAAAATATTAAGAGATAAAAGTGAGATTTTCTATGGATTTCAATTTTCAGAGCAATGATCCAAACAGATATAACGGAGTCGATTATTCCTGCCGCAATCCAGGCATGGCCATGGCGACTGCCTCCCTGCTTCTCGGGCTGGCATCCTTTTTCACGATCATGACAGTGATCCTGCCTTTTATCTGCGGTGGTCTTGCGATCCTTTTTGCCCTGCTTTCCAAAGGCTATGGCAAAAAGCTGCTGACCCAGGCGAAGATTGGCATCATCTGTGGAACCGGCAGTCTCGTTATGACCGTTGGCATTCTGATCTCCTCTATAGCCCTTCTGCTGCAGAATCCAGATCTTCTGATCGGTATCGGTCAGCAGTATGACCAGCTGATTGAAGATACCTACGGGGAATCCACAGAAGATATTTATGGTACCTCCTTCGAGGATATGATGAAGGAATATACCGTTCTGTTCCAGCAGTAAATACAGCTTTTCCATTGCTCCTGCCCCTTCCGGCAGGTACATGGAGCATAACAGATTTTTAACAGGAATATGACAGAAAGGAGACATTTCCCATGATGGGTATTGGTGCAGTCGGCAGTTACGAATATGGATATGGATACGGATATGGTGTGGATATTTCACCATTTGGCTCTGCAGCGGCAGGCGGCACAGTCAGGGCAGACGATGAAAAATCTGGCGGTATTATCGTCAACCCCGGTGAATCCACGAAAGTAAGTCCGGGACGCAGATCTTCTCCGGCAGAATGTGAAACCTGCAAGAACCGGAAGTATCAGGATGGTTCCGATGAGATGGTCTCCTTTAAATCGCCTTCCCATATTTCACCAAGCGCTTCCGCTTCCCGCGTCCGCGCCCACGAGCAGGAGCATGTCAGCAATGCCTATAAGAAAGCAGCACAGGGAAACGGCAAAGTTCTCTCTGCCACTGTATCCCTCAGGACAGCCATCTGCCCTGAATGTGGCAGAAGCTACACAGCAGGCGGCACGACCTCAACTAAAATAAGCTACAGCGATGAATCCAATCCCTATCAGCAGAATAAGAAGTCTGTAGATGCAGCAGCACTGATCGGGCAGAATCTGGATGTAGCGGTATAAACAGGAGTTTTATTTTTATGAAAAATTATCTATCCTCTACCAGCCTGAAATCACAGGCTAAAGGACAGTTACTTGGCAAATACGGCATCCTTGCCGGAACCTATGCTATCCATGCGCTCTGCGTTTCTGCACTGAGCGGTATCACTTCCCTTTTTCTGAATCCGGGATCTGTCATTGAATATATCATTTATTTTGCTGTTTCTTTCCTGATCAGCATTTTCAGTGGCCTGTTCTCTTATGGGGAAACTTATATTTACCTGAAAACATCCTGCGGACAGCAGCCTGTCCTCAGTGATCTCTTCTATGGTTTTAAACAGACTCCCGACAGGATCATCCGGGTAGCAGTTGTATTTTCCCTGATCAGCTATCTCCTGAATTTACCTGTTTTCCTGCTCTCTCTGCTTCCGCAGGAAACACTGTTAAATGGATATGGTATGCTTCTGTTTTCCCTGCTGACAGTAGTCTGTGCTGTCATCGGCATGCTTCTGATGCTTACCTATTCCCAGAGCTACTATCTGCTCCTTGATTTTCCTGACTGCAGCGCCAAGGAAGCGCTCAGGAAAAGCCGTGATATGATGAAAGGCAGCAAGGGACGCCTGTTCTATATTGATCTGACCTTTGTCCCGCTGATGCTGCTGAGTGTACTGACCTGTGGGATCGGTCTCTTATGGCTGATGCCATATATGCAGGCTACCAAAGCCAATTTTTATCTTGATCTTGTACAGAAAAACTGACAAAAAAGTGGCCAGATTCTTGTCATCTACTATCAGTATTTTTCCTGCATCTTCTTTTGTTCTCTCTTTTTTGTAAAGTGTGCTTGACATTTTATTTTTTTCATGATATTCTCTCATTGTAAAGCTAACTTTACATTTTATGTTGAATAGGAGGACAGATTTATTTGAAAAACAAAATTGAAGAAATCCGAAAGGAGAAAGGAATCCGCCAGGACGAACTGTCCAGAAGTCTTGGGGTTTCCAGACAGACGATCAGTTCTCTGGAAAATGGGCGCTACAATCCTTCCATTTTTCTGGCGCACAAGATCGCTGTTTATTTTCATATGACGATCGAAGAGGTTTTTATTTTTGAAGAAGAAAGCGGGGATTTATCATGAAATTATGTAACAGAAAATTTATAAAATATATAATATTGATCATTCTTGGTGTTATTCTGACTGTCTGTTCTTTTTATGAACTTGTGGATGATTATTTTGGTGGTCTAGGCTGCGGTTGTCTGGCTGCCGGCATCCTCCAGCTGATACGCTGTTTCAGGTACTGCTCCGATGAAGGCTATCGGGAAAAAACAGACATCAGCCAACAGGACGAACGCAACCACTATCTTTCCCTGAGAGCCTGGTCCTACAGCGCCTATCTGTTCGTGATCATTGGTGCCGTTGCCAGCATTGCCTTCCGGATTGCAGGACTGAATGCCTATTGTCTTTTTGCTGCCTTCAGTATCTGCACTATCCTGATTTTATATGTGATCTGCTATTTCGTATTTCGGGCAAGATACTAAAAGATCTGCTGGCAGATTTCCTCTGCCAGCAGATCTTTTCTGTATTTCTATTTATCTTTATTTGTCCTGTCCGGGTTTTACATTGATCCACTTCAGATAGGCATTGATAAACAGATCGATTCCCCCATCCAGAACAGCATCCACATTTCCGGTTTCTGCCTCTGTCCGGTGATCCTTTACCATAGTATAAGGCTGCAATACATAGGAACGGATCTGGTTTCCCCAGCCAATCTCCTTCACTTCGCCTCTGATATCAGAAAGCTTCTCTGCATTGGCTTCCTTCTGCAGCATATACAGCTTGGCCTTCAGCATCTGCATCGCCTTGTCCTTATTCTGGAACTGGGAACGCTCATTCTGACACTGTACTACGATTCCGGTAGGAATGTGGGTAATACGGATAGCCGATGATGTCTTGTTAATATGCTGTCCACCGGCTCCGCTGCTTCGATAGGTATCAATCCGGAGGTCATCCTCGTTGATCTCCACATCCAGATTCTCCTCAATATCCGGCATAACATCCAGTGATACAAAGGAGGTCTGTCGTTTTCCCTGTGCATTGAACGGGGAAATACGCACCAGTCTGTGTACTCCCTTCTCTGACTTCAGATAGCCATAGGCATTAATTCCATTTACCTGGAAGGTAACGGACTTGATCCCGGCCTCCTCACCGTCAAGGTAATCCAGTACTTCTACACCAAAGCCCTTCTTTTCCGCCCATCTGGTATACATACGATAAAGCATACCGCACCAGTCACAGCTTTCTGTACCACCGGCACCGGCATTCAGCTTAAGGATCGCATTGTAGCTGTCATATTCATCAGAAAGCAGGGTACTGATCCGAATATCCTCAAAGGTCTTTATAAACTCATCCAGCTCATTTCGGATATCGGCTGCCAACTCCTGATCTTCCTCTTCATTACCCATTTCAATCAGGGTCATGATGTCGTCATACTGATCTCTTAAATGATCCATGGTTTCCACAAGATCCTTTAAGTTTTTCAGCTCTTTCATCTTGGTATTGGATACTTCCGGGTTGTCCCAGAAGCCGGGCGCTTCCATCTCACGCTCCAGTTCTTCGATCTTCTTTGACTTATTAGCTAAGTCAAAGTGAATCCCTCACTTCCGCTAAAGGGGTCTCATATGCCTGAAGTTCTGTCTTCATCTGGTCTAATTCTACCACTTAACGTTCACCTCTTTCTTATTTTGAATTCTTTATCACAAGCCTGATCAGGCTTTGCGTCCACAGCACTGCTTGTATTTCTTACCACTTCCGCAGGGGCAGGGGTCGTTGGGATAAATCTTGGCATTTTCTCTCTTTACAGGTGCCTTGCCGAGAGAATCATCCTTATTGGTACCGGTCACCTTGGCTACCTCTTCCCTCTCTACCTTCTGCTCTACACGTACATGGAACAGGACACGGACAGTCTCTTCCTTAATATTCTGGGTCATCTCATCAAACATGTCATAACCGCTTCTCTTGTACTCTACAAGCGGGTCTCTCTGTCCATATGCCTGCAGACCGATTCCCTGGCGGAGCTGTTCCATATCATCAATATGATCCATCCATTTCCGGTCGATCACCTTAAGCAGGATCACACGCTCCAGCTCTCTGATGGCCTCCGGCTCCGGGAACTCTGCTTCCTTTGCCTCATAAAGCCTGACAGCCTCTTCCTTCAGCTGCTGCTTCAGCGCATTCTTCTTCGGTGTGTGGATCCTTCCACGGTTCACCGGCTTTAACGGAATGGTCGGAAGAAGCAGGGTGTTGAGTTCTTCCAGATTCCACTCATCAAAGTCTGTATCATCTCCGATGGAAATATCTACCGCATTTTCTGCAATATCAGTGATCATCTTGTAGATTGCATCACGCATGCTCTCTCCATCCAGTACACGGCGTCTTTCTTCATAGATGATCTCTCTCTGCTCATTCATAACCTGGTCATATTCAAGCAGATTCTTTCTGATGCCAAAGTTATTACTTTCGATCTTCTTCTGGGCAGATTCAATGGCATTGGTCAGTGCCTTATGCTCAATTTCCTGCCCTTCCGGAATCCCCAGCGTATTAAACATATTGATCAGACGTTCAGATCCGAACAGTCTCATCAGGTCATCTTCCAGTGAAATATAAAATTTGGATTCTCCGGGATCACCCTGACGACCGGAACGTCCACGGAGCTGATTATCAATACGTCTGGATTCATGACGCTCTGTACCGATGATCTTCAGACCACCGGCGGCTCTTGCTGCATCATCCAGCTTGATATCCGTACCACGTCCTGCCATGTTGGTAGCAATCGTAACTGCTCCGTGTACACCGGCATCTGCTACGATCTCTGCTTCCAGTTCATGGAACTTTGCGTTCAGCACCTTATGCTGGATACCCTGCTTGGAAAGCAGACGGCTCAGTTCTTCAGATGCATCGATATTGATGGTACCAACCAGTACAGGCTGACCCTTTTCATGAGCCTCCTTGACAGCCTCCACAATGGCATGGAGTTTTTCTTTCTTTGTCTTATAAACAGCATCCTGCTGATCGATTCTGGCGATTGGCCTGTTGGTCGGAATCTCTACAACGTCCATGCCATAAATATCACGGAACTCCTTCTCTTCTGTCAGGGCAGTACCGGTCATACCTGCCTTCTTATGGAACTTGTTAAAGAAGTTCTGGAAGGTAATGGTCGCCAGTGTCTTGCTTTCTCTCTTGACCTTTACATGCTCCTTGGCTTCAATCGCCTGATGGAGACCGTCAGAATAACGACGCCCCGGCATGATACGACCGGTAAATTCATCAACGATCAGTACCTGATCATCCTTGACCACGTAGTCCTGGTCACGGAACATCAGGTTGTTGGCACGCAGTGCCAGATTGATATTATGCTGGATCTCTATATTTTCCGGATCAGCCAGGTTCTCGATCTGGAAGAAACGCTCTACCTTGGCAACACCCTGGGCTGTCAGGTTCACGATCTTGTCCTTTTCATTGACAATAAAGTCGCCCGTCTCTTCTCTTTCAATGCCCATGATGGCATCCATCTTGGACAGATCTTCCATATCTTCACCACGCTGCATCTGCCTGGCGAGGATATCACAGACCTCATAAAGCTTGGTTGACTTGCCGCTCTGTCCGGAAATGATAAGGGGTGTTCTTGCTTCATCGATCAGGACGGAGTCAACCTCATCAATGATCGCATAATTCAGTTCACGAAGAACAAGCTGTTCCTTATAAATGACCATATTATCACGCAGATAGTCAAAGCCAAGCTCATTGTTTGTCACATAAGTAATATCACAGGCATAAGCTGCTTTTCTTTCATCCTGCTTCATGCTGTTCAATACAACACCTACGCTGAGTCCAAGGAATTTATGTACCTCTCCCATCCATTCCGCATCACGCTTTGCCAGGTAGTCGTTCACAGTAACAACATGAACACCTTTTCCTTCCAGCGCGTTCAGGTAAGCAGGAAGCGTAGATACCAGTGTCTTACCTTCACCGGTCTTCATCTCGGCAATACGTCCCTGATGCAGGATAATACCACCGATCAGCTGAACACGGAAATGCTCCATATTAAGGACACGCTTCGCAGCTTCCCTGACCGTAGCATATGCCTCCGGAAGAATATCATCCAATGTTTCTCCTGCAGCAAGTCTCTTTTTAAATTCTTCTGTTTTTCCTTTTAATTCTTCATCAGAAAGAGCCTGCATGGAAGGGCGGAGATCTTCAATCGCCTGTACAATCGGCTCTATCCTCTTCAGTTCTCTTTCACTATGGGTGCCAAAAATCTTCTGCACAAAATTCATATCTGTACCATTGCCTTTCTCTCCGATCCTGTGAAAACGGTAAATCCTGCCCTCTCTCATCCTGACCGGAAAAGTTTTCCTCTCACTGAGGCAAAAAACTGCAATTTTTATTGTAACAGATTCCTTTCGTTTATTCAACTGCCACTCTGTGAAGAACTCATAAGGATTCCTGAAATTTTTATAAAATTTATACTCATAACAGGAAATTTGCCATCTTTACACTTGCTCCCTGCCATCACCTGTGTTATGCTTGCTTCATTCCCACCCGTTTCCGGGATTTCAGGAAGATCATGTTGATTCTATTATTTTTATCTTATGGCACTTCGCCGGATGTTTTCAGAACAGGTCTGCATGATGTAACTATTCACTTTTGTTTTTGGATATAATAGCAACAGTTTTCAAACCACCATGGTCTCGTCTATTCTGCATCCAAAAACACACGTCTATTTCACATAAGGAGGGCTGTCTATGGCCACAAATCTACTAAAATCTTATTTTCCAATGATCCAGAGCAGAGAAGAAATTCTCCAGCGAATCTACACAAATCCAAGAATGCAGCAGCTTTTTGAAAGCTGGACTGTCCTGCAGCAGAAGGAATTCCTCGATTTCTGCTCCGGTGCCAGAGGCATCAAGGTTCTGTATGACTCCTTCTTCAAGGAGGTCATGAACCCGGAGTATGACCCTACCAGACTAGAATCCTTCCTGACCGCCCTGCTAAACCGCAAGGTCAGGATCAAAGAGGTGCTTCCCAATGATTCCACCAGACTTTCTGACGAAAGCTCCCTGCTGATCACAGACATTATCGTTGAACTTGAGGACGGCTCTCTTGCAAATATCGAAGTCCAGAAAATTGGTTACGCTTTTCCTGGAGCAAGGTGTGCCTGCTATTCCTCAGATATGCTCCTGCGCCAGTATAAACGGGTAAGACAACGCTCCATAGATCCCGTTACCGGCAGGGACACTTTCTCCTACCGCAACATCAGCAAGGTTTATCTGATTGTTCTGTACGAGAAAAGCCCGGATGAATTAAAGAAATGTCCTGACCATTGGATCCACCGTTCCAAAGTATCCTTCGATTCCGGACTTTCCATGGATCTTCTGCAGGATTATATTTTTATAAGTCTTGACATTTTCCGTTCAAAAATGCACAATAAAAAGGTAACTACATTGTTGGAAGCCTGGATGATATTTCTATCTATAGATAACCCGGATGAAATTATCCGACTTATCACCAGCTTCCCACAGTTCAAGCCAATGTATGAGACACTCTATCAGATGTGCCGGAATGTGGAGAATATTATGGGTTTCTTTTCTGAGGAATTACGGGAAATGGACAGGAATACTGTCAGATATATGATCGATGAACTGCAGAAGGAAGTGGATGTACAGAATGCCACAATTGCAGAGAACACGGCTGTTATTGCTGAAATGAATGCTGCTATTGCTGAAAAAGAGTCTCTGATCGCTGAAAAGGACTCTGCCCTCGCTGAAAAGGACTCTCTTCTCTCCAAAAGCGCTGCCACTATTGCTGCTCTGCAGGCAGAATTATCCAGACTTAAAAATTTATGATCCTGTAAGAAGAAATCCTGCTTGCAGAATTCTCCGTCTGCGTTGGGTCGCTTTAAGTGACATCTACCCTTTTGCCGCAGTGCGATCCAGTCCGGCAGATACTCTGCCGGACTGCTCTTTATCATTCTGATCTAAAACTCATTCCCAGGGAACTTCGGAATCCCGGCAAATCCCTTTGCCAGATCCTCATCTGTCGGAATATAATCCACCATCTCTCCATTATTGAAGCGTTCATAAGCCATCATATCAAAGTAACCTGTTCCGGTAAGTCCAAAGAGGATTGTTTTCTCTTCTCCGGTCTCCTTGCATTTCAGTGCTTCATCGATCGCCACCTTGATCGCATGGGAGCTTTCCGGTGCAGGAAGGATGCCTTCTACTCTTGCGAACTGCTCTGCTGCCTTAAATACCGCTGTCTGCTCCACACTCATGGCTCTCATGTATCCATCATGATAAAGCTGTGACAGGATAGAACTCATGCCATGATAGCGGAGTCCGCCTGCATGATTCGGTGCCGGGATAAAGCCGCTTCCCAGTGTGTACATTTTCGCCAGAGGACATACCTTTCCTGTATCGCAGAAATCATATACAAATTTTCCTCTCGTAAGGCTTGGGCAGGAGGCCGGTTCCACTGCGACAATATCATAATCTGCCTCACCTCTTAGCATTTCACCTGCAAAAGGAGAGATCAGCCCACCAAGGTTTGATCCTCCACCAGCACATCCAATGATCATATCCGGTTTGATTCCATATTTATCCATAGCCGCCTTGGCCTCCAGACCGATCACTGTCTGGTGAAGCAGTACCTGGTTCAGTACAGATCCCAGTACATAACGATAACCCTCTTTGGAGGTTGCTGCTTCTACTGCCTCAGAGATTGCACATCCAAGACTGCCTGTTGTTCCGGGGAATTCCCTCAGGATCTTTCTTCCTACCTCTGTTGTTTCTGAAGGAGAAGGTGTCACCTTCGCCCCGTAGGTTCTCATAACCTCTCTTCGGAAGGGCTTCTGTTCATAAGAGCACTTTACCATATATACATTACAGTCAAGATCCAGATAGGCACAGGCCATGGAAAGCGCTGTTCCCCACTGACCGGCTCCGGTCTCTGTAGTCACACCCTTAAGTCCCTGCTTCTTGGCATAATAAGCCTGCGCAATGGCTGAATTCAGCTTATGGCTCCCACTGGTATTATTTCCTTCGAACTTATAATAAATCTTTGCCGGTGTCTGCAGCTTTTCCTCCAGACAGTAGGCTCTGACAAGCGGTGAAGGACGGTACATTCTGTAAAACTTACGGATTTCATCCGGAATTTTAAAATAGGGAGTGGTATCATCCAGCTCCTGTCTGCAAAGCTCATCGCAGAAGATCCCTCTCATCTCTTCAAATGTCAAGGGCTTTTGCGTGCCTGGATTTAATAATGGCGCCGGCTTATTCTTCATATCCGCCCGCACGTTATACCAGCTGTCTGGCATTTCATTTTCTTCCAAATAAATTTTATAAGGAATGTTATTCTTATCACTCATCTTATCAGATTCTCCTTTTCCCCTCTGTTGTTTAACTCATTTTATACCAGTATACAATTTTCTGTCAATCTGTGTCAAAGGCTGATCCACTTCAGTTTTCCTTTTTCAGCTTATGGAAGCCAGTCTGCATTCCTTCAGGATCTGCAATAGCTCTCTCATATCCTCTTCTCTGGTTGCCCAGCTTGTACAGAAGCGGCAGACCACATGGTTTTCATCTACTCTGGCAAAGAGATCATAGCCTGCCCCCTTTGCTGTCAGTGTATCTGCCTCCTGATCAGTCAGCACAAGAAACTGCTGATTGGTCGGAGAATCCAGATAAAAGGTATAGCCCATATCCTTCAGTTCCCTTTTCAGCATCTCTGCCATACCGATGGCATGTGCACTGATCTTAAAATAAAGTCCGTCCGTAAATAAGGTATCAAACTGTACGCCAAGCAGTCTTCCCTTGGCCAGCATGGCACCACGCTGTTTGATCTTTGTAATAAAGTACTTCGGCTCATTCCCCTTTGGAAATACGACTGCCTCTCCGCAAAGTGCCCCAACCTTGGTACCCCCTATATAAAAGACATCACAGAGTCTGGCAAGCTCCGGCAGGGTCAGATCGGCTGCTGCGCTCATCAATCCGTAGCCGAGCCTTGCCCCATCTACATAAAGAGGAATCTGATATTCCCTGCACACCTCATAAATATCCGTCAGTTCCTTTTTCGTATACAGGGTTCCATATTCTGTGGGATAAGACAAATATACCATTCCCGGGATCACCATATGCTCATGGGAGGGATCCTTATAAAAATTCACCAGATAATCCTTCAGGTCCGGTGCTTTCATCTTCCCCTCATATGCAGGAAGTGACAGCACCTTATGCCCTGTATATTCAATAGCACCCGCTTCGTGCACATTCACATGACCGGTATCCGCTGCCAGCACTCCCTCACAGCTTTGCAGCATCGTAGAGATCACTACTGCATTGGTCTGTGTCCCTCCTACAGTAAAGAATACGCTTCCTTCCGGACATTCACAGGCTGCCCTGATCTTCTCTGCAGCGCTGATACAGTAAGGATCGTTCTCATATCCCGGCATCTTTTCCAGATTGGTTTCTGCAAGCCTTTGCAGGATCTTCTCATGGGCTCCCTCCAGATAATCACATGTAAATAAAAGCATTTATTCTCTTTCCTCCTGTTCTTCCGTTTATTCGTAAAAAAGAAGACACAGCTTAGACCACTGTGTCCTCTGTATTTTCCTGTTTTCCTGCTCCGGAACGGATTAATATTCCATTGCCTTTTCTTCGCCGTTTAATACACGGAGCGCACCCTGTGCCAGGGCAAGCAGCTCATCTTCTCCGGGATATACGGTGAATGGAGCAATAAATCCGGCTCTCTCTTCCATCTTGTCAACCACTGCCTTATTGTAAGCAATGCCACCGGTAACGATGATCGCATCTACCTTGCCTTTTAATACGCAGGACATGGAACCAATATTCTTGCAGACCTGAAGGATAAATGCCTCTCTTACCTCATCAGCATGTGTATCACCTTCATCGATCATCTTGGCAACATCACGCATATCATTGGTTCCAAGATATGCATTGAATCCGCCGCCGCCAACGATCTTCTTGTAAACTTCCTTCTCGGTATATTCACCTGAGAAGCACATCCTGATCAGTGCGCCTGAAGGAACTGCTCCGGCTCTCTCAGGTGAGAAAGCACCGTCTCCATCAAGGGCATTGAATACATCAATGACACGTCCCTTTTCATGGGCGCCTACAGAAACACCACCGCCCATATGTACTACGATCAGATTCAGGGATTCATAGGAAACGCCCTTCTCCTTCGCATATCTCTTGGCTACAGCCTTCTGGTTCAGGGCATGGAACACGCTCGTTCTTGGAAGCTCCGGTACACCTGAATATCTTGCGATAGGCATCAGCTCATCTACTACGACAGGGTCAACGATATAGGAAGGAACACCGATTTCGTCCCCGATCTCTCTTGCCAGAATGCCGCCAAGATTGGATGCATGCTGTCCCTGCTTACCGATCTTCAGGTCATGAAGCAGATCATCACTGACTGCATAGGTGCCACCCGGGATTGGCTTTAACATACCCCCACGGCCTACAATTACCTGCAGGGATCTGATATCAAAGTCCTTCTCCTTCAGCAGGTCAAGAATGATCTGCTTACGGAAATCCTTCTGGTCTACGATAGACGCATACTGTGCGATCTCTTCGGTAGAATGACGAAGGGTTTCTTCAAATAACAGGGTTTCATCTTCGAATACACCGATCTTGGTGGAAGTAGAACCCGGATTGATGATTAAACTCTTAACTGACATGATTACCTCCTACTGATTCTTTTTCATTTCTTCTGCTACCACTGCAGCAAGTGCAATGGAATTTACCTTGGTTTCAAATGTGTCAGAACGGGATGTCAGGATAACAGGAGCCTTGGTTCCTGTCAGGATACAGCCATTCTTTACCTTTACAAGATGAACGATTGCCTTGTATACCAGATTTCCTGCATGGATATCGGGGAAAAGAAGGATATCGGCATCGCCTGTGATCTTACGATCCATGGCTCCCTTTTCTTCTGCTGCTGCCCTGTCAATGGCAATATCAAGAGAAAGCGGTCCGTCTACGATACAGTCCTTGATCTCGCCTTCCTCGTTCATTCTTGTCAGCTCTGCCGCCTCTACGGTAACAGGCATCTTGGGATTTACTACTTCTACCGCTGCAAGGGGAGCTACCTTCGGACACTCTACGCCGCAGGCCTTTGCTACCTCTACAGTATACTTAATGATAAACTTCTTATCCTCTAATGTGGGGTAAGGCATAAATGCAACATCTGTAAAGAAAAGCAGCCGGTCGATCCCGGGAATCTCAAATACACACACATGGGAAAGAGGCTGTCCGGTACGAAGCCCGACTTCCTTGTTCAGCACGCTCTTTAAGAAAGTCTTGGAATCCAGAAGACCCTTCATATACATATCTGCCCTGCCATCGTGTACAAGAGAAACTGCCTTTAAGGAAGCCTCTACTACATCAGGCTCATTGATGATTTCATATTCATCCATATTCATGGAAAGGGAGGCTCCGATCTCACGGATCTCTGCTTCATTACCAACCAGAATCGCATCTGCAATACCACGCTCCTTTGCAGCCTTAACTGCCTCCAGCACAGCCTTATCCTGTGCCACTGCAACGGACAGAATCTTCTTACTGCACTCTGACACCTTGGACAATAAATCATCAAAATTCTTGCTCATTTGTTCACACCTCTTATTTTTATTTGTTAAATTTATAACATAATCACAATAAAGAAATCATAGCACATTTGCGGGAAAATAGCAATCCCATGGGCTTTTTTTCTGCCTTTTCTATCTGGTATGCATGGATCTTCCAAACAGAAGCAGCATAGGGAATATCTCAAGTCTTCCTGTCAGCATACAAAGGGATAGCAGTACCTGTGCCCAGTCAGAGTAAATCCCGAAGTTATTCATGGGGCCGACACCGCCAAGTCCCGGTCCTATATTGTTAAAGCAGGACAGCACTGCTGTCACATTGGTCGTCAGATCCTTGCCATCCAGGGAAAGGATCCAGGTAAACAGACAGATCAGGATCAGATAAGCTGCTGCGTAGATCCTGATGGAATTCAGTGTTTCCTTATCAATAGGCTTACCATCAATCCTCACGGGATTGATCGCCTTCGGCGTAATGATATGCCTTACCTCTGCCATCATGGCCTTTAACAGGATGATCAGTCTTGATACCTTGAAGCCACCTCCGGTAGATCCGGCACAGGCACCGATAATCATTAGAAGTACAAGCGTATGCTTGGAAAATTCAGGCCAGAAATTAAAGTCCACCGTGGCAAAACCGGATGTGGTCATAATACTAGCCACCTGAAAAAATGCATTCCTGACTGTTGTTCCAAGTCCTGTCACCCGGCTGAAGGTATTGATAGAAATCAATACAGTGGCTGTAATTACAATTCCAAGATAAGCTTTTACCTCTTCCGATTTCAGTGCATCCTTTACCTTGCCGAGAAGCAGAAGATGGTATACATTAAAGTTTACGCCAAATAACAGCATGAAAATTCCAAGCAGGATATCGATATAAGCACTGTGATAACCGGCCACGCCCGCTGACGACACTGCAAATCCACCGGTTCCTGCTGTTCCAAAGGCTATACAGAAGCTGTCAAATAACGGCATTCCCCCAAGCAGGAGCAAAACAAGCAGTATCATCGTCATGGCTGCATATATACCATACAGGATCATAGATGTAGTCCGCATTCTCGGCACCAGCTTGCCTGCAGTAGGTCCCGGCACCTCTGCACGTACAAGATGCATGGAATTGTCATTTTCCATAGGCATGACCATCATTACAAATACCAGGACACCCATACCACCGATCCAATGGGTAAAGCTTCTCCAAAACAGAACGCCATGTCCAAGGAGCTCCGGCTGCGCCAGCACAGAAGCGCCTGTGGTGCTGAAACCGGATGCGATCTCAAACAGGGCACTCCAGTAGGAACGGAATCCCCCTGCCATATACAGCGGCATGGCACCGATCAGGGAAATGATGATCCAGGTCGCCGCCACGATAAAGTATCCATCCCTGCTGCTGAGTCTTCTGTCCGACTGCCTGACTCTTGCCATAAGTACCCCTGGGATCAGTGCCGCCAGGATCGTAACCGCAAAAACCCATGCATCTCCATCTCCATAATACAAGGCAACAAAAAGCGGCAGTACCATGAGAGCCGCTTCAATCAATATGATTCTTCCAATAAAACTGACTATTTTTCTTTTATTCATTTCTCTGCTCCTAGGAAGCAAATATGTCTTCCAGTCTTGCGATCTGTCTGTCAATGACAGCTACCAGTACCGTATCTCCTGGAAGGATCACATCATCACCCCTGGGAATGATGATCCGGAAATCACGGATAATACAGCCGATCAGCATATTCTGTTTCATTCTCAGATCCTTCAGTGGGGTATTCAGGTTCAGATCCCTGTCATCCACCTTAAACTCGATGATCTCCAGTCTGCCATCCATCAGACGGTACAGAGATTCCACCGCATCATTATCCTCTGCATTCAAAAGAGATCTGCTGTAGCCAAGAATTCTGTCCGCTGCAACATCCTCTCTTGAGATCGTACAGATCTTGCTCCCCTCCGGCAGCACCTTAAGCCTTGATTTGGCTGCGATCCTGGAAATCACCTTGCTGATACCCTGGGACTCCCCATACATGGCTGCCACCAGATTATATTCATCATTATCTGTGATCGTAATAAATGCGTCTGTATTCTCGATATCCGACTGGGACATGGAATCAAAATAGGCAAGCGCATCATCGCATACCACGTTGATCCCTTCCACGGCTTCAGAAAGCTCTGTTGCCATCACCTTATTTTTCTCGATCAGGGTTACCTTCGCCCCCTGCTCCAGCACTGCCTCTGCCAGATAATAAGCTATCCGTCCGCCTCCTGCGATCATAACGGACTGCAGCGGCTTTACCGGAAGCTTGATCTTTTTGAAGGATTTACGGAATTCATCCGCAGCACCTGTCATATACAGGATATCCCCTCTGCTGATCACCGTATTTCCTTTTGGCACAAAGGCCTCCCCGTCCCGGACGATCGCACAGATCAGCAGGTTGATCCCCATATCCTGGTTCATCTCGATCAGGGAATGGCCGATCAGCGGGCTTTCATTCCGGACATTGATCTGGACAAGCTCCGCTCTGCCTCTTGCAAAGGTTTCCACACGGGTTGCCAGCGGGAAACGAAGCAGCCGGAAGATCTCCAGAGCCGTTGCCAGCTCCGGGTTAATGATCATGGAAAGCCCCAGCTTATCCTTGTAAAAATGATTCTGCCTTGCATAATCCACGTCCCTGATACGGGCAATGGTATGCTTGGCTCCCATCATATGGGCTGTCATACAGCTTAGTATATTCAGTTCATCGGACTCTGTCACGGCAATCCAGATATCTGCCTTGCCTGCGGAAAGCTCCTGCAGTGTGGTATAGGAAGCGCCATTACCTTCAAAGCAGATAATATCAAAGCTGTTGCTCAGGCTCTTTACCACATCCTGGTTTCTGTCGATCAGGGTCAGTTCATATCCATCCCTGGAAAGCTGTCCGGCAAGCGAACGGCCAATCTCGCCTCCTCCTACAATAAATATTTTTATATCACTGCGTGATTTCATTATGATTCCTCACTTTTGAGTCCTACGCTCTTACCTTAATATGAACCTCGCGAAGCTGCTGCTCCGTTACCTCATTCGGTGCCCCACACATCAGATCCTGTGCTGTACCACTCATCGGGAAGGCAATGATCTCCCGGATATTCTCCTCATTGCGGAGAAGCATGATCATCCGGTCTACCCCGGGTGCCATGCCTGCATGCGGCGGTGCACCAAACTGGAATGCCTGATAGAGTGCTCCAAACTTCTGCTTCAGTACTTCTTCATCATAGCCTGCGATCTCAAAGGCCTTGACCATGATGTCAATGCTGTGGTTACGGACTGCTCCGGAAGAAAGCTCTACTCCATTGCAGACAATATCGTACTGATATGCCAGTATTTCCAGCGGATCCTTATTTAAAAGTGCATCCAGCCCTCCCTGCGGCATGGAGAAGGGATTATGGGTAAATCCGATCTTCTTCGTCTCCTCATCCAGCTCAAACATCGGGAAGTCATTGACAAAGCAGAAACGGTATGCGTTCTTCTCATAAAGGTCCAGTCTGGCACCAAGCTCATTACGGATCTGTCCGGCATAGCCTGCTGCCCGCTCTTCCTTATCTGCGATAAAGAAGATGGTATCTTCTGCTTCAAGCCCTGCTTTTTCACGGAGCTCTGCCTTCATATCATCCGGGATAAACTTGTCGATCGGCCCTTTATAGGACAGATCCTCCTGTACCTCCAGATAGCCAAGTCCTCCCATGCCGATTCCGGTAGCAAACTTCAGCATCTTTTCATGGAAGCCCTTGGACTGATGACCGTGGATCTTAATAGCTCTTACTGTCTTGTTCTGGAAAGGCTTGAAGGTACAGCGGTCAAAGAATTCGGACAAATCAATAATTCTCAGCGGGTTCCGAAGATCAGGCTTATCGGAGCCGAACTCCAGCATGGCCTGTTTATAACTGATAACCGGATAAGGTGCCTGTGTAACCTGGAAGCCCTTCGGCGCGAATTTTTCAAAGGTGGCTGTCAGAACCTCCTCACCTACCCGGAATACATCCTCCTGGGTAGCAAAGCTCATCTCGAAATCAAGCTGGTAGAATTCTCCGGGAGAACGGTCTGCTCTTGCATCCTCATCGCGGAAGCAGGGTGCGATCTGGAAGTACTTATCAATTCCGGATACCATCAGGAGCTGCTTATACTGCTGGGGTGCCTGAGGCAGTGCATAGAACTTACCCTTGTAATGTCTTGACGGAACGATGTAGTCTCTTGCGCCTTCCGGAGAAGAAGCACACAGAATGGGGGTCTGCATTTCCATAAATCCCATCTCCGTCATCTTCTGGCGCAGGAATGCGATCACCTCGGAACGGAAGATCATGTTATCCAAAACCTTTCTGTTTCTCAAGTCAAGGTAACGGTATTTCAGACGTAAGTCCTCTCTGATCTCTTTGGAGGCTGCGATCTCAAACGGCAGCGGCTTGTAAACCTTACCAAGGATTTCGATAGAGTGTGCCTCCAGTTCAATCGTTCCTGTAGGGATCTTTGGATTGTAGGTTTCCTCATCTCTCTTCTCTACCTCTCCCGTGATCGTCACACAGTCTTCCTTACTGATTCCCTTCAGCAGGTCGGTATTCCTCATAACGATCTGCAGTACGCCGTACATGTCTCTTAAATCAATGAAGGACACACCACCATGGTCACGGATATTCTCTACCCAGCCGGCTACCTTCAGAACCTTACCGATATCATCTTCGGAAAGCCTGTCCAGTGTTCTTTCACGATACAGTGTTGATAATTCCATTTCTTTCTCCTCTTTCTTTTCTTTTTCATGACCCTGCTTAACAGGATAAGCACTTCACCGGGCTGCCTTTCTGCCATAAAATAAAAACACCCCGAATTGAAGTTCATCAATTCAGGACGAATCATGATCCGCGGTACCACCTGATTTACTGCATCTGCAGTCACTTAAACTGAATTACGGCCAGCTGCCGGCGTTCCTACTCTCCAACCCTTCTGAATACTTTCTGTGAGTTCCTGTAAAATATCATATCAGCCTTCTGGAAATCATCCTCAGCAAAACAGGTACGGCTTTCAGTCTGCAGCTCGGAAGTGTTATTCATATGAGCTCTGCTGCCGGGCTCCCACCTGTGCCGGCTCTCTGGAAGTGAATTCTCATACTACTTCTCTTCGTCATCGCTTTTCACATTGTTTCCTTTTATGCTTCCTATATCATAAGGTAGAATAGCCATTTTGTCAATTTCTAATCCCCCGGAAAAATGCAACGAAAAATGCACTCTCAAAAACTGTTGACACCGCCACCGGAAACAGTTATGATATCATCATACAAAAGGGAGTAGCCGGCACTTCGGTGGATTTCCAGGCGTCATCACGGTTTGACAACCCGCCTGAAATTGAAATGGTAAGACTTTTATTACAGGGAACACTCTGTAATAAGGGTCTTTTTTTATACCCTGACAACCCCTTAATATCACGATCAAGAGAAAGGATACTATTATGGATTTTCTGATTTCCGGCTTATTAGCCATCACCTGGAAGCAGCTTGTCATGTACCTGATCGGCCTGCTTCTGATCTATCTCGCCATCAAAAAAGAATATGAGCCATCTCTCCTGCTTCCCATGGGATTTGGTGCCATTCTGGTCAACCTTCCCTTCAGCAGCGCACTGAATCAGGTCGTCAGCGGTGTTGGTGAAACACAGGGCATTGTAGAATGGCTGTTCCACATCGGGATCGAAGCTTCGGAAGCACTGCCGATCCTTCTGTTTATCGGTATTGGTGCCATGATCGACTTTGGACCTCTTCTTTCAAAGCCAGCCCTGTTCCTGTATGGTGCTGCTGCCCAGTTCGGCATTTTTGCTGCACTGATCCTGGCTACGCTCCTTGGCTTTGACTTAAAGGATGCCGCCTCCATCTCTATTATCGGTGCTGCTGACGGTCCTACCTCCATACTGGTTTCGCAGATCCTGCACTCTAACTATATCGGTGCCATTGCTGTGGCTGCTTATTCCTATATGGCGTTGGTTCCTATCATCCAGCCCTTTGCCATCCGGCTTGTCACTACAAAAAAAGAACGGACCATGACCATGAACTACCAGGCCTCATCCGTTTCCAAAAGAGTGCGTATTGCATTTCCTATCGTTGTTACGTTTATTGTCGGGCTCATCGCCCCAACCAGTGTTTCCCTTGTCGGCTTCCTCATGTTCGGCAATCTGATCCGGGAATGCGGCGTCCTTGGCACCATGTCCGAGACTGCACAGAATACCCTTGCCAATCTGATCACTCTGTTTCTTGGCATCACTATTTCCTTCAGTATGCAGGCGGAAAGCTTCGTCAGAACCGATACCCTGCTGATCATGGCGATCGGACTCTTTGCTTTTATTTTCGATACCATTGGCGGTGTCCTGTTTGCCAAATTCCTGAACCTGTTCCTGAAAGAAAAGATCAATCCCATGGTTGGTGCGGCTGGCATTTCTGCCTTCCCCATGTCCTCAAGAGTAGTACAGAAGCTGGCTCTTTCTGAGAACCCTCAGAATATCCTGATCATGCATGCTGCCGGTGCCAATGTTTCCGGTCAGATCGCATCTGCCATCGCAGGCGGTCTGATGATCACCCTGGTTTCTGCTTACCTGTAAGCATCATATATTCATATATATTATAGAAGAAAAGGAGATTTATGATGACGGCAAATCTTATTATCGCACTGAAAATCGCAGGTCTCGGCCTGCTTGGCATCTTCGTTTCCATCCTTCTGATCATGGGCGTCACCGCACTTGTCGCAAGGATTCCGGAGAAAAAGAAAGAATAACCTCAGTCCTCGAAGGCTGCCCTGATACTGTCGTAGTGAAGAAAAATCCCTTCCGCTGCAAGAGCCCTGATTTCATCTGGTGTTGCCAGCTTGAAGTCAAGGGTCTCTTCCGGCTGCGGGGTCACATCTTCCTCTGTAAAGTCACCGGTAAAGCGGTACACATCCACGAAATAGTTATCTCCCTTACCCGGGTTTTCCCTGTGGTAGGTAAACAGATACTCTCTGTCAAACTTTTCCACATCAAGCCCGGTTTCTTCCTGTACTTCTCTTTTCACTGCTTCCTCTGAGCTTTCTCCGGCCATTACACCACCGCCGGATACCTCCCACCAGCCAGGCGCCCATGCCTTTGTCATGACTCTTCTTGTGATCAGGAATTTTCCGTCCCTTCTTCTGACAACACCAAGTACAGTCAGATGATATTCCCCATCCTGAAGGATCCAGTCATTCCGCTTCATGGTACGTCCTGTCAGCTTCTTATTGCTGTCATAAATATCCCAAAATTCTATTTTTTCACTCATAGCTTCTCTCCATCCTTATCCTGTACTCTATCCGATGATCTGCTTTTTTCCACTATTCTTTGCCTGATACAGCTTTTCATCCACTGCAGTAAACAGCTTATCAAGCGGCATCTCTTCCCGGTAGCTCTCCACACCACCGCTGAAGGTGATCTCCTGCTCCTTTGACTCCTGCCCGAAAGCCTTAAGTCTTTCCTGTATACGGCACAGACTTTCAAACGCTCCTGATACATCTCCATCTTCAAAAACGAGCAGAAATTCCTCTCCGCCAAACCGTGAAGCAATACCCTTTCCCTCGATCTCCTCCTGCATAAAGCCTGCCAGCTCAGTCAGCACCTGATCTCCATAGGCATGCCCATAGGTATCATTCAGATGCTTGAAGTCATCAATATCGATCAAGGATATCAGGAACTCCTTCTCCGTATGCCGGATCAGCTCTGTCAGATACCTGACCAGATATCTTCTGTTGTATAACCCCGTCAATCCATCATGGTTGGCAGCCTGCTCCAGTTTTTTCCCCATTTCCAGGATGTCCGTTTTCTGTGATTCATATCTTTCGATCAGTGCTTTCAGTACGCAGAAGACACTGAAGGATGCTATCACAAGAGAACAGAGTATGGCAAGTGCCAGACTATCTGCACCTCTCGTCACAATACCGTACACCCTTTCCCTGCATACCAGAACCACAGTACTGTCTATCAGAAGTGTGGCAGCAAAATAAAACCATAGATGCCTTCTTGGCAGAAATACTGCCACTGCCACCATCGCCATCACAAAATAAGGAAGGATCGTACTTCCATATACATAATATAAAAAAGGAAATTCAAACCAGGAAATGATCAAAACGATTCCCGCTCCTGCAAGATCAGCCCTTTCACCGGTACAGCCGATGATCCCAAGCAGCACGATCGTCAGAAAGCAGAGACCACAGACAACAGACGATCCGGTCATGCCATACAGAAAAATATTGCAGATAAAGCCACACAGATTGGCAATGCCTCCGGTAATCACCAGAAGCCTGAACATTTTTTCCCTTACGTCAACAAAAAAACTCTCTCCGAAGTATTCCATATCATTTGTCCCATAATAATTTTACACACAATTTCTTCTATTATGGCACACCCTTTTCAATATGACAATAATTCATTTATACATTTTATAATAAAATAACTAGATTTTATAAATTCTTTATGTTATTATTATGCATATTAATTGTAAAGTTTTTACAAAGGAGAAAATGAATGAAAGATCTCTTATGGAGCAAACCCATTCCCAAAACAATTGTGTTAGCTATCAGTCCTGTTCTGATTGGCCTTCTTGGAAATATCGTGGTCTCTTCTCCTACTATTCTGTGGATTGTCCTGACAGGTATTCTTTTTCTGCTTTACATATTATATCTTATTGGAAACGCAAATTATGAATCCAAGCAAAAACATCATGAAACATGGCACGATGCTATTACCAGTTTATGTCGTGAGGATTGTACACAGATCAGAACCTATGCAGATTCTATTCATCAGAAGGTGAACTCTAAAGTTGGTCACGCTGAGATAACCGACTGGGAAAAGGTGCAGTCCTATTGCAATTCTATCTGCAGGATAGTCTACAACTTCATTCAGGAAATTGCCCACTGTGGAAATCAGTTCTCTGTCAGTGTATTCTTCAAGAGATCCAACAATGGAATTCTTGAATATAATATGTTATCAAGAGTTTCCTATGACAGACACAATCCTGCTTCCTATAACACATTCCGTTCGGAAGAGGACGTAAAATTCTTTCATTTCAAAAAACTGTTTGACAAGTGTATCACCAGAGCCTCTATACTGCCTACTAAAGAAGCAATTCGAGCCGCCTTTACGGACTGCGATGGTGTTAATTACTCACAGTATATTGGCATTCCTGTTGCCTGCACCGGCAATAAAATGATAGCTATTTTACAGATTGTTTCCTATAATGATTCTATTATTGCCTCCAGTGAAAAAGAGATTCAGGAACTGGTCGACAATTATTTGTCTACCTATGCAAATCTGATTTTACTTGCTGATAAAACAGAAAATGCTATTCACTATTTATAACCCTCAGGAGATCATAATGGACTATATTTCTGAAATGAAAGCTCTGCATATTCGTTTTGATATTATTACTGAGCAGAAAGCTGCCCAAATCATGCAAACAGAATACTCCTATTATCAACTGATGGAATATTCCCAACTTTTCGAGCAATATGAGAAAACCAGTCAGAAAGGTATGTTTATACATCTTGATTTTGCACAGCTTTATTTTTTGGCTGTCATTGATGATTCTGTCCGCCTGCTGATACTAAATCAGTTCCTTGATCTTGAAAGAATGCTCAAATTGTACCTTATTAATTTTTTCAATCAGGATCAGGCTCTGTCTTTGTGCCCTGTAAAGGAATACTATGAGCAGGATCAGGCATACATTATAAATGTATATACCGATTCCAGGAATGATACAGTTCATGCCAAATACCCTTATCTTTCCTTATCCGAGATGTCCATATCCCAGTTTTTGGATATCATTCAATTTGGAACTTTGGAACGTTTCTTCACTTTTTGTATGAATCACTATTTTTCATTTCCTGCTGAAGGAAAAAATACATTGAAGGAATGCCTGTTATCTGTAAGGCATCTCAGAAATGCTTCTGCTCACAATAATGCCATTCTCAGTAATTTGAAAAACAGAATTACAGATGATAATAACTACTATGCAGCCAGCGAAGTCAAAAACTTCTTGAAGTCATCCGGCATCAATCAGAAAACACTCTCAACCAATATGACAAGAACTGTAACCAGAGATTTCTGTAATTTCTTTTATCTATATAACACCTTTGCAACTCATCCCAGCATCAAATCTACCTGTGCGCGCTGGAGTGTGTTTTTCCAGAATGTTTATTTACAGTACGGTACCTATTTTTCAAAAAATGAGTTATTAATATCTGCTTTCACATTTATGCAGAAAGTGAATACAATATATTTAGATAGTATTTCTTGACATTTCATCATTTATATGATATTATATCAGAGTTGTGTGAGAGACGTAAGTTTCTATAAGCCGGTGCCTGCACCGGTTTTTATTTTTAATTCGCATATTTTTTCAGTGCCCTTGTGATATCACCACTTATGAGCACACTCAGCTTATCGATAATATCCTTCGGATCCTCCTTCATATCATTTTTGATCCAGTTCAGCATGATCCCTACAAATGCATATTTATAGAAGTCCGCAATAAATTTCTTTTCCTCTTCTCCTACGTTAAGTCCCTCAGCCCGCTCTTCCACCACACCGATCAGCAGTCCGTATGTCATATGATACAGATAATTTTCTACCTGCTCCCTGCTTACAGAGTGGTACACATTCATAATAAATGGCTTATTCTGTAATACCGCCTCAAAGATATTATAAAATCCCTGCTGCCAGGTATCATAGGTTTTATTCCCTTCCAGGGCTCTTACGGCATCCTCCACGCAGGTCCACTCCACAAGGTCATAAATATCCTTAAAATGATAATAAAAGGTCATGCGGTTGATCCCACATTCCTCTGTGATATCATTGATCGTGATCTTATGAAGGGGCTTTTTCAGAAGCTGATCCTTTAGTGCTGCTGCCAGTGCCTTTTTGGTTACCTGTGACATTTCCTGCCTCCTGCATCTGTTTCTTTTTGTTGATATTCACTCTTGTCCGTACAAAATCCCGGTGCTACAATAATCGCTGGTGTACCGGGAGCTCCTGGGCGCCATACCAATCTATCATGAAGAAAAAAGGAGTTTAATCCCGTGAAGTACTTAAAACAGTTCGTTATTATCCTGCTGGTATCCTTCCTTGGTGAGATCCTGCATTATCTGATCCCGCTGCCGGTTCCTGCAAGCATTTATGGAATCCTACTGATGCTGCTCTGTCTGCATTTCAGGGTGTTCGCCGCAGAAGAAGTAAGAGAAACTGGCATCTTCCTGATCGAGATCATGCCTGTCATGTTCATTCCTGCTGCCGTTGGTCTGATGGAGTCCTGGTCAGTCATAAAACCGTCACTCCTTCCGTACATAATCGTGATCATCGTGTCTACTATTATTGTAATGGCGGTTTCCGGCCTTGTCACGCAAAAGATCATTAACAATTCTAAAAAAAGCATAAAGAAAGGAGATTCCAACTCATGAGTACATTCATTGAAACCTCCGTCTTTTTTGGTGTTGTGGTAAGCCTTCTTGCTTACGGTGTTGGCATGCTTTTAAAGCAGCGCTTTCATCTCGGTGTTTTCAACCCTCTGCTGATCTCCATCGTGATCACTATTGGTGTACTGCTGCTGTGTCATATTGATTATAACACCTACAATGAAGGTGCCAAATATCTGAGCTACCTGCTGACACCGGCTACTGTTGCTCTGGCAATCCCCCTGTATGATCAGCTTGCTGTGCTGAAAAAGAACTGGAAGGCTATCTTGGCCGGTATTGCCTCCGGTGTACTTACAAGCCTTCTCTGTGTCCTTGCACTGGTTCTGCTCTTTGGGCTTTCCCATGAGGAATATGTAACCCTGCTTCCCAAGTCCATCACTACCGCCATCGGTATCGGCATATCAGAAGAGCTGGGCGGTTACGTTTCTATCACTGCCGCTGTCATCATCATCACCGGTGTCCTTGGTAATGTGATCGGAGAAACCATCTTAAAACTCTTCCGTATCACAGAACCCGTGGCAAAGGGTGTGGCACTTGGCAGCGCCTCTCATGCCATCGGAACAGCCAAGGCAATGGAGCTTGGCGAGGTAGAGGGTGCCATCAGCAGTCTTTCAATCGTAGTCTCCGGTATCATGACTGTGATCGGTGCCTCCCTGTTTGCAGGCATCATTTAAAGCACCGGATACTGTCCTGAAGCTGTTCCACTACTCCTGACATATCTTCAATGGAAGAAGAAATATCCTTCATTTCTTCTTCCATTCCGTGATTATTTTCCCAAACCACAGAAAGCATTCCGTTACTGTCATTTACGGTCTTTTCTATACTGTCATTTGCTGTATTGACATGCTGCAGGCTTTCCTGTATCCTGCCGATCTGCTCTTTTACATCTGACATCATTTCATCTACATGATCTGCCGCTTCATGATAATTTTTCCCTGTATTCTCCAGTGTATCATAATCAGCAAGCACCTTTGTATTGACAAAGTTAAGCAGCCTTGTCGCATTATCGGAAAGCTCCTGTACACTCTCTACTACCCTGTCGCTGATCTCCTTGATATGGTTTGCCGATTCTCTTGAACTGTCCGCCAGATTTCTGATCTCCTCTGCTACAACAGCAAATCCCTTTCCTGCCTCTCCTGCCCTTGCTGCCTCTATGGACGCATTCAGCGCAAGCAGATTTGTTGTGCCGGCAATTCCGAGGATATCCCCTGTCAGCTTGGTTATCTTATGGATCTGCTGACTGCTTTCGATCGAGCTGTTCACCGCCGTATTGATCTCGGAAAGCATACTTGTGGCCTCTTTCTTGCTTGCCAGCGCCACCTCCTTCATTTCTCCTGCTTTTCCCTTAATACCAGCCGCATAGCTGCTGCCTTCTTCTGCAACCTGCTTCATTCCCTCCACAGTCTGTCCAAGAAGCAGCGTATCCTCCTTTACCTCCTGTACGGCTCCGGATACCTTTTCCATTCCTCCGGAAAGCCTTGTCAGATTCTGTGTCGTGTTCGCCGCACTTTCATTTACCTTTTCCACGCATGCGGAAATACCTGTCTGTGTCTCCTGCATCCTTCTGCATCCGTTTTGGAGTGCTTCGATAATTTCCTGCATCTGGGAAACCAGATCATTGATCGCCATAGAAAGTCTGCCGATTTCATCCCGTGACCTTACCCGGATCCGTCTGGTGATATCCCCTTCATTATTCCGGATCCCTTCCACCAGATCATCTACCTGCTTTGTGGCGCCCTTTACAGGATTGATCACCCAGAGCTTGATCCCGATCATGATCAGCAGCATTGTCAGGGCAAGGATCAGTGACGCCACCGCAACAATTCCGGGTACACTTTCTGCCCTCTCTTCCATGCCCGCATGGGCAATATCCATCTGTGTCTCCGTGATCTCAAGCATTTCATCCATGCAGGCTTCTATACTCTCGTTAAACATCGGCAGATTGGAGGTAGCCGATACATATGCCTGCGTCTTGTTCGCTGCACTGGTTTCCAGCAGACTTTCTACTGTTCTCTTGTACTTCGCATACACATCGTACGCAGACTGGAACGCATCCCTTCTCTGGTCATTTTCAGAAAGACATTTTGAAAATGCATCCATCTGTGTATCCATCTGCTCCATTTCTGCCAGGATCTTTGTCTTCAGCTCCTCCATGGTCACATTATTGGTCGTCATGACGTGCGTCAGTACCTGCCCGTTAATATAGGTAAATTCTCTGGAAAGCTCGGATATCTGCTCCTGCTCTGTCACCTGCTTTGTTACGATCTCATTGCTGACATTAGTTATTGACTGCAGCTTATTTACCAGGATAAAAATACAGCCAAAGGCTGCAGCCGCAAACAGAAGAATCAGCAGCATGATCTTCATTTCCAGTCCGATCCCCTGCTTTTTCCTCGTTTTTCGTATTTTCTTTTCCTTTTTTTCCCTTTTCCCCACAATTATTTCCTCCTGTAAATATGCGCACTATCACTGCCGCTTTCATATCCAAAAAGGGCCATAAAGTGCATATGCACCCGGCCCTCTTTGATTAGATATGCAGAAATTAATTTTTGGCAATTAATTTTCCACCACGTTTGGATACTACATCGAAGATAACTGCTGCCAGAAGTACAAGACCCTTTACTACCTTCTGCATATTCTGGTCTACACCCATCAGGGACATACCAAGGTTGATCACACCCATCAGCACCGCACCAACAATAACACCAGGAACTGTTCCTGTTCCGCCATATGCAGAGGCACCGCCGATAAAGCAGGAGCCGATTGCATCCATTTCGTAGTTCTGTCCATAAGTGGGCTGTGCGGATGTCATACGTGCGATTGTTACCATTCCGGCAAGAGCTGCTAAAAAGCCCATGTTCATATATGCCAGGAAATAAACCTTATTTGTATTGATACCAGAAAGCTTTGTCGCCTTCTCATTTCCTCCTACTGCATAGAAGTAACGTCCCACTGTTGTATTGGAGGTAATATAACCATACACCATGATAACGATCAGTACCCAGATCAGGACGCTCGGGATACCCTTATGCTGTGCCAGTCTGTAGGTAAAGGCGAGAATGACAACTGTGATGATCACCATTTTCACGATAGCAGAAGTAAGACCCTCTACCTCATAGCCCTTCTTTACCTTATCCATTCTTCCCTTGATCTGGATAAAAATGTAGATCGCTGCTGCCAGAACACCGGCAAAGATACAGGTCATATTCAGGGAACCACTTCCGAAGAAATCCGGTATGTAGCAGTCAGCACCGCCGCCAAACAGATTTACAAAGGTTGTACAGTCCTTAATGGATACTGTCATACCATCCAGTACAACATTGCTTAGGCCACGGAAGGCAAGCATGCCGGCCAGTGTTACAATAAAGGGAGGGATCCTGACATAGGCGATCCAGAAGCCCTGGAATGCACCGATCAGTGTTCCTACAACAAACATGATCAGGATAGCCAGCCACATGTTCATCTTCATGTTTACCATCAGCATGGCACCGATCGCACCGACGAAGCAGACAACGGAACCAACAGAAAGATCAATGTTGCCGCCTGTCAGGATACAGAGCAGCATACCGGTTGCCAGGATAAATACATAGGCATTCTGGGAAATCAGACTGCTGACATTCATAGGCAGCAGAATTGCTCCTCCTGTTCTCCAGGCAAAGAATGCTGTTACTATGATCAGTACGATTATCATTGTATATTTTTTAACAAAATCCACAGATTTTATTTTACTCATGCTGTTTGCTCCTTTCCTGCTGTGCCAAGAATATGAGACATGATCAGTTCCTGTGTTGCCTCACTTCCTGCCAGCTCTCCAACCATTTTCCCTTCGTTCATAATATAGATCCTGTCGCACATGCCCAGAATCTCCGGAAGCTCTGAAGAAATCATAATGACGGATTTTCCTTCTGCCACCAGATGATTGATGATGCAATAGATCTCATATTTTGCACCAACGTCAATTCCTCTTGTCGGTTCATCCAGTATCAGAATATCAGGATCTGCAAACATCCATTTTGCAAGAAGTACTTTCTGCTGATTGCCACCGCTCAGGTTTCCAACATTCTGTTCTACCGTCGGACATTTTGTTTTCAGTTTTTCTTTGTAGTCAACCGCCACATTATATTCTTTATCCTTATCGATCACAGTATGGCTGCTGACTGCATCCAGATTGGAAAGTGTGGTATTGATCTTGATCGGGTTGCTCAGGATCAGACCATTTCCCTTTCTGTCCTCCGTAACATAGGCAAGCTTGTTCCTGATCGCTTCCTGTACGTTGTTCAGATGGACTTCCTTTCCATTGATATATAATTCTCCACTGATGTTATCTCCATAGCTCTTTCCAAACAGACTCATGGCAAGCTCTGTTCTTCCTGCGCCCATCAGTCCTGAGATTCCTACAACCTCTCCCCTTCTCACATTGAGGCTGACATCATCCACCACCTTCCGTTCTGAATACAGCGGATGATATACATTCCAGTGCTTTACCTCCATCCGGATATCACCAATATGCGGCTCTCTCTTCGGGAAACGGTCGGAGATCTCACGTCCTACCATTCCCTTAATGATCCGTCCCTCTGAGATCTCATCCACCTTCTTATCCAGTGTTTCTATCGTAGAACCGTCCCGGATCACTGTGATCTTGTCAGCCACATAAGAAACCTCATTCAGCTTATGGGATATGATGATGGATGTCATTCCCTGCTCCTTCAGCTGAAGCATCAGATCCAGAAGTGCTTTGGAATCTGTCTCATTTAAAGATGCAGTAGGCTCATCCAGAATCAGCAGCTTTGCATTCTTGGCCAGTGCCTTTGCGATTTCTACCAGCTGCTGCTTTCCTACTCCGATATCCTTGATCAATGTCTGCGGGCCTTCATGGAGTCCTACCGTCTTAAGCAGTTCTGCCGCCCGTGCATTGGTCTCGTTCCAGTTAATTTTATATTTATGTCCCCGTTCATTTCCGAGGAACATATTTTCCCCAATTGTCATATAAGGAATCAGGGCCAGCTCCTGATGGATAATAACGATCCCCTTTTCCTCACTGTCCTTAATGGTATTGAATTTACAGACCTCACCATCGTAAATAATATCCCCTTCATAGGTTCCATAAGGGTATATTCCACTCAGTACATTCATAAGTGTGGATTTTCCAGCACCATTTTCTCCTACAAGTGCGTGGATTTCACCTTCCTCCACTTGCAGATTTACATTGTCAAGCGCCTTTACGCCAGGGAATGTCTTGGTAATATTTTTCATTTCCAGTAATATTTTTGCCAACTGTATCCCTCCCAAGTCTTACTGTTTCCGCATGATCTAATCAATTTATAAAATTATTTATAGAATTAAAATACCTTCTCCCGGGAATCTGCCTCCGGCAGCTCCCTTCATTTTCCGATATAAAACTGGCAGGCGGGCAAGAACCCACCTGCCATAATCATCCTGCCAATTATTTTACTGTAAATCAGCTTCTGTGTAGTATCCGGAATCAACAAGCAGCTCCTTGTAGTTGCTTGCATCTGCGAATACGGGCTCGCACAGGTAAGAAGGAATCACACCAGTACCGTTATCATAGGTCTCTGTATCGTTAACAGGTGCCTCTCCGCCCTTCATAACTGCATCTACCATTTCTACTACCTTGGATGCCAGTGTACGTGTATCCTTGAAGATAGACATAGACTGTTTGCCAGCGATCATATTCTTTACATTTGCGATATCACAGTCCTGACCGGTAATGATCGGCCACTCACCTGTGTAGTTTGCTTCCAGTGAGTTGGTAACACCAAGTGCTGTAGAGTCATTGGAGCAGAGAACTGCATCAAGCTTGGTTCCATCTGCATAGTTTGCAGAAATGATAGCATCCATTCTGGACTGTGCTGTTTCTGTTGACCAGTTTGCTGTTGCAACTGTTTCGAAATCTGTCTGACCGGACTTAACAACAAGCTTGCCTGCATCGATGTAGGGCTGAAGCACATCCATAGCACCACCGAAGAAGAATCTTGCATTGTTATCACCAGGATCACCTGTTACAAGCTCAATATTGAAGGGTCCGTCTGCATTGTCAAGATCAAGCTTTTCCTTGATGTATTCACCCTGCTTGGTTCCTACCATGTAGTTATCAAATGTAGCATAATATGTAACAGCATCAGAGTTCATGATCAGACGGTCATAAGCGATAACCGGAATATTCTTTTCCTTTGCCTGCTCAAGAACGGTTCCAAGGGAATCACCATCGATAGAAGCGATTACCAGAAGCTCACAGCCTGAGTTGATCATGTTCTCGATCTGAGATACCTGGGTCGGAATATCATTTGATGCATACTGGAGATCTACCTCATATCCGGCTTCCTTCAGCTGAGCTTCCATATTGGAGCCATCCTGATTCCATCTCTGAAGATCCTTGGTAGGCATTGCCACACCAACTTTTCCGCCACCGGCTGCTGTGTCTGCTGCTGTGTCTGCTGCCGCATCAGTGGTCTCAGATGATGCATCCTCTGCCGGTGCTGCCTCCTGCGTATCTGTGCTTGTACTCGTACTTTCTGCTGCCCCCTGTGATGATCCGCATCCTACCAGCATGGAAGCTACCATTGCTGTGGTAAGAAGTACGCTCAGTAATTTTTTCTTCATAGAAATTTTACCTCCCTATTACTTTGTAGATTTTGTTTACAGTAGGATCATACCATAGAAGAAGCAGGACAAAATTATGACTTTCTGTATTTTTTTGATTCCCTCATGGTGTCAAAAAGGACTGTGCTAGCATTTTTTTGTGCTCGTCACAGTCCTTTTCCAAATTTAATCCTGTTCTATTTTTATCGTCGCAGCATATCATCCCGCTTATTCCGGCATTTTCCCCGGTACATTTAAATAAACATCCTCCTTCAGATGAAAGCCGCTCCCTATGATCACCTCATTCATATTGTCCTCATTCACACTGATCGGCTCCAGTCCGATATAGGGGATCTCATAGGTTCCGTCATTCATTGACACGGTTCCCTCCAGTTCTTCTCCTTTTGCCAGCTTCACTGCACATTCTGCAGCCTTCTGGGCAAGCTTTTCTACCGGCTTGTATACTGTCATGACCTGGGTTCCCTCCACTATACGCTGACAGGCCTCCAGATCCGCATCCTGTCCTACCACAAGAATGTCTCCTGCCATCCGTTTTTCCTTAAGATTATGTACTACCTTGCTTGCCAGGTCATCATTACCGCACATAATGGCATCTGTTTCCGTCACAAGCCCCATATGATCATCCAGGTATGCTGATGCCAGCTCTGCCTTCCACCCTTCTGCGTGCATGGAGTCCAGAATCGTCACATTGTGTGCCCCCATGACCTTCCGGAAGCCATCTTCTACAAGGGGTACATTACTATCCGTTGCTGATCCGCCAAGCATCAGTACCTTGCCGCCATCGATTCCCTTTTCCACAAGAGCTTCTCCCATCATGTTACCGACCATCTCATTATCAAATGAAATATACAGATCCACATCTGCATTCCGGATCAGTCTGTCATAGGCGATCACTTTGATACCGGCATCCTTCGCCTTCTTTACGCAGTCGCTCTGCGTATTGGAATCAATACAGATGATCGCGATCACATCCATTCCCTTATCAATAAAGTAATCGATCTGTTTTCTCTGCTGTTCAATATCTCCATTGGCATTCTGGACATTCACCTCCGCTCCAAGCTCCTTGGCCATAGATACAAAAATATCCCTGTCTCTCTGCCATCTTTCAATCACGAAGGAATCAAAGCACAATCCTATCTGGATCTTGTCCTCCTTATCCTTTTCTCCCTCCGTCATTTCCTTTTCCATACTGCCACAGCCTGCCATAGTGATCAGCAGTATGAGCATCAAAAGAAAGCTGCCGATATGCTTTTTCATCCTACGGTATCCCCCTTATTTTCCTTATATTCTGTTGGTGTTACCCCTATATTTTTCTTAAAAGTCCTGCTGAAATAATTAGGATCAGCATAGCCCACCATAGAACAGATCTCCTTCATGGAGCTATCTGTCGTAAGCAAAAGCTCCTTGGCCTTATCCATCCTCAGATTAGTCAGATATTCAATAAAATTCTGCTCTGTACTGTCCTTAAAAAGCTTGCTGAAATAATAAGGACTGATATTTACCTCCCTTGATACCTCATCAAGGGAAATATCCCTGTTGTAGTTCTCCCTGATATAACGCATGGCCTCTTCGATCACACTTCCGGATTTCTCTGACCGTTTACTCTGGATATTTCTGCAGGCCTCTGCTATCTTATCCGTAAACCAGAGCCGCAGTCTCTCCGGATCCTCTATGCTCATGATTCCCGGCAGATAATCACTTCTGATATTCAGCTGATAGGTCATACCTCCCTTTTCATAGGCAATGTGTTCTGACCACAATACAAATTCCAGTACCTTCAACCGGATATCCATAAGCCCTGACCCACTTTCCATCATCCAGTCAAAGAAGCTCTTGGCAGAAGCTGTGGCATTATTTATTTCACCATTCTCAATTTCTTCAAATAATCTCTTCTCCAGCTTAATAGGATAATCCCCGGCATACTCACAGCGTATGGGGAGATCATCCACATGGGCAACGCTCCCTGTTGATTCCACCAGCACCCGTAATGCCTGCGTATAGGAATCTGCCATATCCCGCATTTCACCTACACTTCCAAACCCTATCCTGAAGCTGATATCTGTCCGTTTTCTCAGATACCGCACTGCTTCCCTTGCCTTTTCGATCAGCTCGATACGCTCATTATAATCCATGGCTTCCTTTTCATAGGGCACCAGGACTGCCAGCTTATTGGCCATTACCGATCCTACATAGCAGTTAAAGTATTCCTTCAGGATCGTGCGTACCTCCTGATAATGATTCTGCATCCTGACACTGCTTCCTACCGCATTGGTCATATGATTCCCCTGCTGCTCATCCCCGCATACAACTGCCACCATGTAGGCATATCCGCTGTCTATCCCAAGCAGCGTCTTATAATTCTCTATATCCTCTTCAAAATGCTCCTGCAGAAGGATATTGGATATCAGCCCGCTCTCAATGATAGGAACTACCGTTTCCAGCTTTTCCTTGACCAGCAGCTCCCTTTTCCGCTTTTCCTTTTCCCTGTCAATGATCCCCATAGCTTTTTTCAGGACAGCCAGGATCCGCTTTCTCTCCATGGGCTTCGTAATATATTCAAGAACCCCAAGTGAAATGGCCTCCTGTGCATAGTCGAACTTATCGTAGGCCGACATCACGATAAACACTGTACTGCTGTTTGACTTCTTGATTTCCTTTATTGCGTCAATTCCATTGATACCAGGCATCTGGATATCCATGACCGCAATATCCGGCCGGAAGCTTTCCGCCAGCTCAATTACACTTCTTCCTGTTTTGGCATACTGGATCTCACAGAGATCCCCAAATTCTTTTTCAATGATAAATTTCAGTGAATCGATCACAATCCCTTCATCATCAGCCAGCATGATCCTGTACATGATAAGGCTCCCCCTCTTCCTTTTTCTTCAGGTATATAACAAACTCCGTTCCCTGATTTTCTCCGTCACTGTATATACTCATCACATCATCCATTTCTGAATATAGCTTAAGTCTTGCGATAACGTTATCCATACCGATCCCATTGGAACCTCCCACATGTTTTTCCTCCCGGTAAGTACCATTCAGAATCTTCTCTATCTTTTCCGGACTGATCCCCTTTCCATTATCCCGCACACTAATACAGACAACATCCTCTTCCTGATAAACCTTCAGCCAGATCTTCCCTTTGCCTTCCATCTCCCGTATTCCATGGTTGACGCAGTTTTCTACGACAGGCTGCAGGATCATTCCCGGCATCTGTATGGAAAGCAGGCTTTCCTCTATCTTCTTTTCATAATGGATCTCTCCCGAAAATCTAACATTCAATATATAAATATAGTTGTCTACAAGTTCAATTTCCTCTCTTACAGTAACCGTTTCATTTCCCTTTTTTACATTATATCTGAAAAACTCTGCTACATTCTGGACATAATCGTAGGTGCGGTCTGCTCCTTCCATCATGGCAAGCTGGGCACCCGCATTCAGGGTATTGAACAGAAAATGCGGATTGATCTGTGCCTGCAGATATTTCAGCTGCGCATCCTTCAGATGTGCTTCCATCATCAGCTCCCTTTCCTTCAGTGACTGCTGGATCTCCATACTCTGCCTCAGTCTCTCAATATACTGTCTGATGCTGACCACCATCTGGTTAAAGGCCTTGGTCACGATACCGATCTCGTCTTCAGCCGCAACCGGTATCAGTTCCACGTCAAAATTTCCCCTGGCAACCTCGTCGGCCGATGTTGCCAAGCCTTTGAGCGGCCTGATCATGCCACCGGTAAACCGGATGATCAATACCACATTTCCCACGATCACAACAGTCAGCACCAGGATGCTGATCATTTCAAAACGTCTGAACGCGTCAGACAGCCTGCTGTAATTCTCTGAGTTATTCCGAAACCGCTCATTGTTCAGACTGTTGATATAGGTATCAATATAGCCATACATCTGCGTGGCATTCTCATAACGCACCCTGTACTTCTCCACATTCCGTCCACGTTTGGCCTCGATCGTCTGCCCTACCACATCCAGATATTCCTGGGACATATACCGGATACTCCGTTCCATCCTCAGAAAAGCAGTACCAGCGATCTCATCATTCAGCTCTTCCACCATTTCAGTATAGGTCTGTTCATTCCGGTAAAACTCCTCCAGGGAATCACTGGTCTTGGCATTCAGATAATCGGTCATACTATCCTGCACTGACGTCAGCGCATCCGACAGCTCGTTCAGGTGCATATTGTCTTCATAAACCATATCTATTTCCCGGGACATACTGTTGATTCCGGTAAATAAAAGCAGGGTAACCAGAAATACCAGCATATTGGCCAGAATAAAAACACAGCTCATCTTCTCCTGAAGGGACAGCTTTTTCGGATTAATTCTCATCTTCATCACCGCCCTCCAGATACTGTTCCACATTACTTTTATCGATCAAAGTGACATCTGCCGTAAAATACTGACTGGTGTTTCCCAGCAAATAATATTCAGTCAGTGCATCTACACAAAATCCACCCATCTGCTCCGTATCTATGGAAATCGTTGCATTGACGACATTCCTGTCAATGGCATTGATAATAGTATCCGAATCATAATACCCCAAAATAGAAATCTGTCCAACCCGATTATAATCTACCACCGCCTGATAAACACAGGTAGTATTCAGCTCATTCAGACAGATGATGATATCCGGCAGCCTCTCTTCCATAAAAATATCCCGGATAGACTCCTCTACAGAAAAGGTATTGGTATCATCTACTGTGATATAGGAAACTGAAAACTTTGTTTCTCCCGTCTTTTCCTGTTCTATGGCATCCTGGATGCCGGAATAGATAATATTCTGTCCGGAATTCATCGTATAGGCATTCGTAAGGACAGCTACCTGTATTTCTCCCTTTTCTTCGGATTTCTCCTTCTTCTGTTCCTCTGCAATCTTCAGCACCTGTCTGCCATATTCCCTGCCAAGATTATAGCTTCCTACACCAACAAAGCTGCACCGTTTACTGTGGGTATTGTCACCATACAGCGTTACAACAGGAATATCCCTGTCTACAGCTTCATCGATCAGCTCTGTCAGCTCCCCGCTTTCATCCGATTCCACAAAAATACCATCCACGCCTGAAGAAATCGCGATCCGCATCAGATCCTCTCTGGAATAATCCTCTGACAGATTTTCTCCAAGAAGATCTACATAGGCATTTTCTTCCAGTCCCCTCTGATAAGCACCCTGATAAACAGACTGCCAGAAAGAGGATTTCCTGTCCTTGGTGATCATCACGTAATACTTATCATAGCTGTCTGCATCTGCCACCTCACGAAAACCCTTGATATATGATAAAAACAAAAACATACATATACAAACTGCTATCACACATAAAAGAATCAGGATCCCACTGATCCAGACAGTCCGTTTTACATTTTTCTCCTTCATTCCCCGTTCCTCATTTATCTTCTATTCCCTGTAAATATATTCTCATATTGGCATTTTAACTTCATTGTTCCAACAGCACAATCAGTTCGTTTTTATAATTATAACAGATTATCTGGTTTTCTGTTAGTTCTTCTTCAGGGGATTGCTATGCCATCGGAAGTAATAATTCACAAAAATAATCGCCTCGGTCTGGACAACTAGGCGATTATTTTTCATCAAACTTTCCAGTCTAAAGACCAGTCACCTGTAACCATAGTAAATAAAGCAGGAATTTATTGCCGGGCTGATCCTCCCCTCTAATTTTTGATCTGTCTCCCCTCATGGTTCATATGATACTGATCCCGGTAGATCAGTTCTGACAGCGGCACAAAGGTATACCCCTTTTCCTGCAGCGTCGTGATCAGAGTATCCAGTGCATCCGCTGTATATTTTGCTCCATTATGGCAGAGAATAATTGATCCATTCCCCAGATGCTTATGCTCTGTTACTGTCTTCAGAATCGAATCCACACCATAATCCTTCCAGTCAAGGGAATCCACATCCCATTGTATCGTATAATAGCCACATTCCTTAGCCGTTTTCACCACGGCATTATCATAGTCCCCGTAGGGTGGACGGAACAGGAACATCTCATAGCCGGTCAGTGTCCGCACCTTCTCATGGACTGTCATCAGCTCCTGTTTCTTTTCCTCATCAGAAAGCTGGCTCATATTCTTATGATTTTCACTGTGGTTTCCAAGATCATGCCCGTCAGCCAGAATCGCCTTTACATCATCCGGATAGCTTTCCACCCATCCCCCTGTCATGAAAAACGTCACGTGTACCTGATGCTTTTTCAAGATTTCCAGTATTCTGGCTGTATCCTCATTTCCCCAGGCAGCGTCAAAGGTCAGGGCAATCTCAGGCTCCTTCGTTTCCACACAGTAAATGGGAAGCTCCCTCCCGTCCACCGTACTGCTTGTGAAAAAGCTCTGTCTGGCATTTATCACAATTCCCCGGACTGTGGCAAGCACTGTCAGTACAAGAACCCCATACTTTGCCATCCGGATCAGCTTCTGCTTTTTCTCCTCCAGTTTTTTCTGATAATCCGTCATACCAAATCCCCATTATCCCTGCTACTCCTGTTATTCCAGTGTATGTCAGCATGGCTTTGTCCTATCACTTTACTTTACCGTAAAGCTTCTGTTAAGGAACGCCCCATTTTCTTGTAACCACTGTCCTGACCTGTTATGGTAAGACCATGAGCAGGAGGTTTTATTATGAATATTGATGCATATTCCATTATTGCAATTATCATTATGGCTGTTGGTATGATCTGGGCTTTTTATGAAGAAAATATCCGGAAATAAGGGTTTGTTTGTCTATCTCTTTCTCAAAAATCTTCCGTGGCAGCGGAAGATTTTTTTGTTTCTTTTATCTATTTGTCATATACTGTAAGTAGACCATTTTAATCAGCAGATGCCTGCCCGCCTTTTGGGTTGCTGCGCAGGGAAAGGATGGATGATTTTATGAATATTTCCGATGCAATCCGCAGTATCATCAAGCCTCACACCGATGATGTCCTTGCACCGCTTTCCACAGTATTTTCCGAAACCATGGACAGAGAAAAGCCCTGGCAGGAGTATCCCCGTCCCCAGCTTGTCCGTGATTCCTATTTCAGCCTGAACGGTCTCTGGGACTATGCTATTACCGGTGACAGGATGCTGCCCACCTCCTTTGACGGGCAGATCCTTGTTCCCTTTTCCCCGGAATGCTCCCTCTCCGGAGTCAGACGGAATCTGCAGCCCGGTGAATATCTCTACTATCACAGGCTTCTCCCGGAGGACTTCTGCCGCCTTCCTTCCGGATACAGGCTTCTCCTCCATTTTGGTGCTGTTGACTACGAAGCTGATATTGTGCTGAACCATAAGCAGGTGCTCCATCATACCGGCGGATATCTCCCCTTTACCGCAGATATCACAGACTTTCTCCTTGATGGGGAAAACCATCTGTCCATCCGTGTGCGGGACGATACGAACAGAACACAGCAGTCCCGCGGAAAACAGAGTCTTGAACGGGGCGGCATCTTCTACACAGCCCAGAGCGGTATCTGGCAGAGCGTATGGCTGGAACAGGTTCCGGGCAGCTATATTAAAGAGCTGTACTTCCTGCCCTCCTATGACAATAAGACCGTTACTGTAACTGCTGTGATTGCCGGTTCTGCTCCCTCGCAGGCACCATTTATCAGGGTCACTGCCGGTAACAGGGAGCTGCTGTCCACAGAATTATCCAGACAGAAGGCTGCCCTGTCCACATATACTGCCGTCTTCTCCATTTCTGAGGAAGACTTTCATCCCTGGACACCGGAAGATCCTTTCCTTTATGACGCAAAGCTTTCCTGCGGCAGGGATCAGGTTTCCAGCTATTTCGCCATGCGTCTTTATTCCATTGAATCAAAAGCGCCCGGAGATATCCCTGTTTTCTGTCTGAATCATACACCCTGCTTCCTGATGGGCGCCCTGGATCAGGGCTACTGGCCGGAGAGTCTGTATACAGCTCCCTCCGATGAAGCACTGATCTATGATATCAAGGTAATGAAGTCTCTTGGATATAACATGCTGCGTAAGCATATCAAGGTAGAAATGGCACGCTGGTATTACCACTGTGACCGTCTTGGCATGATCGTCTGTCAGGACATGGTTAATGGAGGCGGCTCTTATTCCATGCCCCTTGTAAGCTACCTTCCTACCGTTTCCCAGACCCTATGCAATCAGATCCGTGATCACAATTATTCTCTGTTTTCCCGTAAGGATGAGATACACCGGAACCGTTTCGAGCAGGAATGCAGGGACACTGCCTCTTACCTGAAATTTTTTCCTTCCATTGCTATTTACTGCCCTTTTAACGAAGGCTGGGGACAATTTGATGCCATCCGCATCACAGACATGATAAGGCAGCTGGATCCCACTAGGCTGATCGACTCTGCCAGTGGCTGGTTTGATCAGGGATGTGGGGATTTTGTCAGTGTCCATAATTATTTCCGGAAGCTTTCAATCCCGGCAGAGCACTTTTCCGGAAAGCACCTCAAAGCCTGCGCCTGCCCGGCCGGAAGAGCCAGATTCCTGTCTGAATATGGTGGTCTTGCCTGTCAGATCAAAGGGCACACCAGTGTTGACCGGATCTTTGGCTATAAACACTATGACACTCTGCCACAATTTCAGGAGGCTTACAGCAGGCTCATACAGGATTCTCTCCTTCCCCTGAAGAAAAAAGGACTTTCCGGAGCAGTATATACACAGGTATCGGACGTAGAAGAAGAGGTCAACGGTCTTATGACCTATGACAGAAAGGTAATCAAGGTTCCCGTTCCTGCAGCTTCTGAACAGGAATTATGATACCGGCATAATGGGCATCCGCATACATTTTGGCATTTTTCCTGACATTTTGGCACTTTTCCTGATTTTCTCCGGCATACTATGTATAATATTTTCAGACAATGTAATAGGATTTTCACATCCGGAATGGAGAAGCTATGGGAATTGGAGAAATACTGGGGGTCAGGACGATCAAGATCAGCACCTCGTCCCCTTACTCACTGGAAGAATTTTTTGAAAAAATCAAGGATACACCCTTTGATGCCGGCAAGCCTGCTCTTGTCAAGGATGGTCTGACCTATGTGATCGCATTTCCTCAGATTGACAGGAATAATCAGGTGCAGATTATTGGAAATAAAGGCCTCTTTTACGTTCAGAGAAGTGTCCAGCCAGCCGGCATTGATAAGATGGTCGCCAATATGGCTCTTGAAAAGCTGACAGATGGTCTGACCGGTCTTTCCGGTGCTTTTGGCAGTGCCAAGAAGAAGTGCATGGAGCTTGCTCAGAATACTGCCGATATCATTCTTGCCATGAATTTGTAAAAACATATATAATTATTCATATTTTTCTATGCTATAATAACAGGGTTAACTATTTAAGTCACCCTGTTATTATCTTATTAATTACTTACAAGGATAACTATATGATTATTTACCTTTGCGATGATTCCCAGGCTGATCTGATGCGGCTTTCCCATTATCTGTCCAGGGCAATCTCCCACCTCAGCACAGAAGTAACCATCCAGTCTTTTACTTCCGGCAGGGATCTTCTTACAGCCTTTGCAGCTGCCGTAGAAAAGCCTGTCCTGCTCTTTCTGGATATTTATATGCCGGACAGTGATGGCATGCAGACTGCCGTCACGCTCCGTGAAAATGGTTTTACCGGCGGCATTATTTTTACCACCAGCTCCACCAGCCACGCCATGGACAGCTATAACGTAGACGCCCTGTATTATCTGCAAAAGCCCTATGACAGCACAGACTTTCTGAATGCCCTAAAGCGCTGCTCCAGTATTCTGAAGGATGCTTCCAAAACCTATACCTTCCTGTCCAAGGGCAGTAAAGTGCAGATTCCCCTGAAGGATATTCTTTTTTTTGAAACAGGCAGACATGTGACCCTTCTGCATACTCCCTCCGAGGTGCTTTCGTTCACCAGAGTACTTTCGGAGGTCTGTACGGATTTTGCAGATAATCCTGACTTTATCAGAGTCGGTCACAGCTATCTGGTCAACCGGCTTTATATTTCATCCTTTACAGAATCTGAGATCACCATGACCGATTCCACGGTGATCCTGATCCCGTCAAGGCTGCGCAAGGCAATCTGCCAAAATCTCCGGGAGCCCCTGGGCTGACCTGCGGATTGCTTATATTTTTCAAAAAAAGGAGAGAGCCACCCAACGGGCAGTTCTCTCCTTTTCTGATACAGATCACTTTGCTTTCACCGAAAGCAGACAGCTTCCTGATTTTTACATAGCATCTACAACGGCATCCAGTACATCAAGTAATGTAAGCATGGTGTCATTTAATGTCTCAGCATCCAGCTCTGTAATCGCATCCTGGGAAATCTCTCCCATCTCATTCATTATGTCTGCAGTCTGAGCAAGTGCATTCTCGATCTCGTCATTCTGCTCGATCTCATCGGACATATAAGCATCATAAACCGTATTGTAAACATCGGTCAGTGTTGCGTAGTTGTCCTGAAGTGCTGCAAAGGTTTCATCAGAGCATGCCTCATCAGCTGTGCTCTCTCCATCTCCGTTTACTTCCATGGCATCAACGATACCTGAAAGTCCATCAAGGATGTCCATCATTGCACCATTTAAGGTTTCAGCATCTGCCTCTGTAATAGTATCCTGGGAAATCTCTCCCATTTCATTGATCACATCTGCAGCCTGGTTCATCAGATCTTCGATCTCAGCATCACCAGCGATCTCATCGCTTTCATACAGATCCTTCACCTGATTGTAAGCATCAACCATGACAGCATAATTATCCTGAAGTGTTGCAAAGGTTTCATCAGAGCATGCCTCATCGGATGCTGCGTCCTCTGTTGTTTCTACGTCTGCGGTTTCTGTGGTTTCTGCGGTTTCTGCAGAGCCTCCACATGCTGTAAGCATGGACATTGCCATTACACCTGCTAATACTACTGCTAAAATTTTCTTTTTCATTTTTTTCTCCTTTACATATGTTTATCTTTCACACAGATGAGATTATATGAAATTCCAGGCAATTTTACAATCCCTGACTGCCAATTTGTAGCGCAAACTGCCAAATTGTAAATAATCGGTTTTCTTTTTACGTAAATTCGTTTTATATCCTGTGGTCACGTATCTTCCATATCCTCCGGATAGAACCATATATTCCCTTCCTCATCTATTTCCTGCGTGATATAAGGTGTATAGTACACATTTCCATAAATATCATGAAGCTCAAAGCTGTAAAAATAATACCCTGCCGGCAGATAATCATACGTCAGCTCTACCTCCCCGTCTACTGTACAGGCATCTCCAAGATACCACTCTTCTGTATCATCATCCAAAGACGTCCAGTAATAAACCGGCTCGAACACGTCTCCATCCTCCAGTTCGTAAACCTCACGTGAGGCTGCCCCGGTTTCCGGATCGATACCGTCCCATATCCCGATCACCGACCACTCTCCATACTCCCAGTCATATTCTATCCTGAGTGCTGTGTCGTATTCCCCGTTCAGCATGATCTCACAGGCATAAATGCTGCAGGTATCCGTACTCTCTGCCAGCTCAAGCGGCAGCATAACTCCATCTGCTGTCAGCCAGAGTCCATCGAAATCATCCCTGATCAGATTGTTTTCGTAATCATAATAAATCTCTTCTGTAGACCCCACATAAAAGATCCCATCCTCTCCATCATTCACAAAAACACTGCAGCAAGCATAGGCCAGCTCATCCATATCCTCAAATTCCACAACATAATTTCCATTGCAGTCAAAATAGATATCTGCGATCCCCAGTTCACTTTCGTCCACAGAAGCAAATTCCCCTATATTTGTCGTAGGATTGGAAATACCGGCTGCCGAAATTCCAAACAGCTCTGCCAGATCTGCAATATCCTGTAAAAGGGAGCTGTTGTCATAATCCTGTGCACTTCCTGTTCCAGCACCGTAAGCCACCTTATCCACCAGTGCATAATAATAATTGCACGGACACAGCTGCGCAAATGTCTGAAGCTCTTCCGATCCCTGGACAGAGATCGGATAATAAACAGAAAGTCCTCCGGCCTGCTTATGCAGCCGCCCATTCACATTATAGACCACACACTCTTCCAGCTTTTCCCTTGCTCTTTCTATTTCCTCTCCATAATCAGACAGATTATCCAGCATCATACCAAGATCAACCATATTGGTATAACCCTCTGCCCTCGTATTTCCTCCAAAATTATCTGCCCCAAGGATCTTTCTTGCCGCATCTCCCAGGTCATCCTGTTCATATACCACCTGAAAAGCCTGATTACATGCCTGCACCAGATCATCGATCCCAGACAGCTCCGTTACAGAAAAGGTTGCCATTTGCTGTGCATCTGCCTCCCGGCAGTGGACATAATAATCCTCACAGATCTGCTTTCCCAGTGCCTTTCCGTCCGCAGCCGGATTTTCAGCCAGATAATCCAGCATTCCTGTATAGTCCCATCCCGTTCCCGGCTCATACTCTTCAGACGCATAGAGATAACGTGCATATGGCACCAGCTGATTAGCCACTTCTAATGTGCTCATCAGGCAGGCATCAAAGCCGATAAATTCAAACCGGTCTGTCATACTGTCATAGACCCGGTCAAAGGCAGCCGCCATTTCAGCAACGCTCAGACTATCATATTCATACTGTTCATCAAAGCACACACCATTAATGCTGCCGCTTCCATGATCCCACAGAATCACTCCCATCCTTTCAGCCGGGTAATGCTGCACACCCCATATCAGAAACTCTGACAGTGTCCCTGCATCTCCCATATTGGCATTCGGTCTTTCATCTACCTTTTGCAGCTCTCCGTTTTCCAACACAAACCGTTCCAGCCTATCATCCGAAATATCCTGATACCAGTAACTGGAGCCTCCCGTCTGATAAACTACCCGGATCTGCTGTGACGGATATGCAGCCAGTGCTTCCTCAATATCATCACTGGCTGCTCCTCCGTCAGACTCAAGATCACTTCCGCAAAGATACACAAAGATCGTCCAGCCATCCTCTCCCATCGGAATTTCCTGCTCTCTTGATCTTCTGTCGATCACAAGCTTCCCGTTTTCCTGGGATATGACAGTTCCCCTCTCTGACAGACTGACAGGGCTCCCGCTATCTTCTGTTCCATCTTCTCCTTCTGTTTCCTGTTCTTCCTCATAGAAGTCTTCCTCATCCTCCAGAAGCCACTCAATAAAACCACAGCCACTGAGCATTCCTGTCAAAAGGCACAGCAATGCCAAAAGCCCCGGAATACTTATTCTTCTTTTCCAAACTCCTTTGTTTACCTTCATCCCTTTTCTGTAATCCCCTTCTTTTCCTGTCATTCTGCAAAGTTCAGTATAACTCCATATTACAGACTATACATGACATACGCTGTATGATACAAGAAAAAATGCCAGATTGTATCTGAAACTGCCAGATTGCCTGCTGTGACGCAAAAAGACCTGACAGCTTTCACCATCAGGTCTTCTCTCTGTTCTTTATAAAATTCCGTTTCCGGCACTCCCGGAAATCTATTTGGCAGCCTTGTCATCCTCTGCTGCTTCCTCAGCTTCTGTCTCAGGTACTACATTGTGTACTGCTGTTACAGTAACAACTGGTGTGTCTGGATCTGTCATCAGAACGATATCTTTATCTTTGGCAATATCCAGATCTCTTACCTTAACGGTATCACCGATCTTCAGGGTGCTTAAGTCAACCTTAACGCTGTCTACCAGTGCAGAAGGCAGTGCCTTGTAGGAAACCTCCTTCAGAAGCTCCTGTGCAACACCAGCTGCCAGCTTATCATGGTTCACCAGAATAACCTCTGCAACAGAATGTACCTTCTCGCCCTGTACCAGTGCCTGAAAGTCGATCTCATCTACTCTTCTCGCCAGTGCATTGTAATCGATCTCCTTGATCAGTACATCATATGCCTTGCCATCTACCTCCAGCATAATCTGGCTGCCCTTATGATCTGTAGTAAGAATACGGTTTACTTCCTGCGCGTTCATCTTAACGGGAATAGATCCTTCGATCTCACGTCCGAAAACGTTGCCTGTTACATAGCCTTCTCTTCTCAGTCTCTTTGCTTTGATCTCCATGCTTCTTTTTTCAGCTTTTAAAGTATTCATTTGTCTTTTCCTCCAAAAATCTGAATTGCTTAGCATTCCTCGTGTTAAGTATTCTTTTTCCTTGTTACAGATGTATTATAACACGCATATTCAAAACAGATTAACCAAAAATTTTTATTTTTTTGGAAAATAATTGTATAATTTTTCCGTTTTTATCTGTCTTTGCTTCTCTTTTTTGCTATAAATACTATCGCTGCACCGCCAGCTATTCCGGCGCCAAGGACGGTCAGTAAGATGATCCAGAGGATCCGGCCACCACTGCTGTCAGCAGTTTTCCCTGTTTCCGTAGTGCCGGCGGTAGTTTCCGTAGTGCCGGTGGTATCAGGAGTACTCTCCATCTCTCCGGTGCTGACCGTACTGTCTGCTCCGGGAACCGTTTCTGTCCCGCCAATATTTCCTGTGTCAGTCATATCCCGGTCATTCTTTGCCTCTTCGATATCAAGGAAGCTTCCCGTTGTCACAGCCTGGTCTTTCAAGCCTCCCTGCCAGATTCTGGCAATGCTTTGCTCTGCATCGCCGGTACCTTCCTTCCATTGCCCGAAAGCATCGGATCCCAAACGCTCTCCTGCTCCTGGATTTTGATCATGGCTGCCGTTCTCAGTAGCAGTATCCTTTACCGTCTGCCGCGCTATCAGTGCGAGCTGTGGTGCAGATTCATTTCCTGCACTGTCCTTTGCCGTCAGATACAGGGAATCACTATTTTCACTGCCATACAGTACACCGGTGACAGTGAAGCTGCCATCAGCTGCGGCCCGGGTGCTCTCACCGCCATCTTTGCCGTAAAGGATCTCACTTCCCGCATCCGCCATTCCTGTGATCTGATATTTCCCCGTAGTCCTGTCGGCGTAGAACATCGGATCGGAAAGTGTAAGCATGGGCGCTGTATCGTCCCTGCTTACCAGCAGGAATTTACTGGTCACATCCTCAGCTGAACTGTCTTTTATCCCGGTAATTCCATCAATCCTGAGCATCAGACTGCCTTCAAAATCAGGAATCGTATATTGGCCGTTCCCATCAGGTGTAATCACGTTTTTGTCCATTCTCGTTACCCTAAAGTATGCGCCCTGCACATTGCTGCTCACAGACAGCGTATTTGAAGCACCGCCAATATAAGCGTGGAACACACCGTTTTCATCAGGTGTACAATCTGTTCCATTGACTTTGAGCGTAAAATCAAGCGGCTGATATTCCGGCAGATATTTATCAGTAGAAAATGTCTCCTCACTGTAATACTTTCCCTTTTCAACAGTGCTGTATGCTCTCACACCCACTTTATATCTTTCATTTACAGACAGGTTTTTGGATTCCCCTGTTTCTTCTCCACCCACGGTCAGCGCCATATTGATGGAGGTTGTTTTCTTATCAAGGTCATAGCCAAATCCGGTATCGACCCAGTCGCTTCCCTTCTGCTGATAAATCCGCACAGCGTAACCATCAGCGTCTGTTACGGCTTCCCAGCCGGCGCTCATAACCTCGTTTCCGGCAAGCTCCAGTGTCACATTTTGAGGCTTGCCTGGCTGATTGCTGTTTCTATAAGAAATCTGCTCATCAAACTGCTGATTGGCAATGGCCGCCAGGGCAGTTTCACCCTCGCCATCCCCATCAAGATCCGCCGTTTTTTCCATCATCAGGAAGGAGGTCACATAGTAGCTGCCCGTTGGCGCCAGTGCACCATCCGTTGGGATACTGACCAAAATATTATCCGGAGCATCAATCTGCCGTTCGTCAATCAGGTAATCTGCTCCCCCCTTAGTATTGGCAAAATATGTACGCAGCACATAGGTCGTATTTTCTGCTGGATGCTTCACCTGACCGGCAAGCTCCTTATTGCTGCTGTCCAGATTCAGCTTAAGCTCCTCGAACGGTTCCACATCAATTCCCTTCTCATCCGTAAAGCTCAATCCTTTTTCTGCACTGACAGAATAAGTGCCGCCTTCTTTCAGCCTCATAAGAGCCAGATGATATACCTTGCCATCATCCTCCGATTTCTTCATATTGGCAATAATCGTCGCATTGATCTCTGCATCAGGATCAGTGGGATCTTTCCCCTCTTCTATCCAGTTGATATTGATGTTATTACTATCCTTCTGAATCTTCAGGTTATCCTTGATATCTTCCTCCGTGGCAGTACCGTCAAAGGCCAGCAGGATATACGGCGTCTTTCCTTCGCCTCCATCCACCGTGATTTCTGCCTGGATTTTACCGCCATTTCTCGGTACAGGAGCCTTTCTGACAGGACGCTTGCTTACATCCTCTACCTCTTCCTCAGACGCCGGTGCTTCCTCTGTCTCCGTACCGGCTGTATTTCCGCTCACTGTGGTTTCTTCCTTGCTCTCCTGCGTCTCTTCCTTTGCTTCTGTCTTTGTTTCACTGGTGTTTTCCTGCACGGCTTCTTCCTGCACCTCTGTCCCGCCGATGACTTCCTGAGCGGCTTCTTCCTGCACCTCTGTCCCGCCGATGACTTCCTGCGCGACAGCTTCCTGCATGGCTTCTTCCTGTGCGGCAGCTTCCTGCACGACAGCTTCCTGCACGACAGCTTCCTGAGCGGCTGCTTCCTGCACAGCTTCTTCCTGCCCTGTGCTTTCCACGGCAGGTGTACCAGAAGCGGTCTCGACAGATGCTCCGGAAGGGGTTTCAACAGGTGCAGCGGAAGGGGTCTCGACAGGCGCTCCGGAAGGGGTCTCAACAGGTGCAGCGGAAGGGGTTTCGACAGGCGCTCCGGAAGGGGTCTCTGTGGCAGTCTCCCCATTTCCTTCCGTCGTGGATTCCGGCACGGCAGTTTTCTGCTCTATTGCTTCCTGCGTGGCAGCTGAGGGCTCCGCGGCTTCTTCAGTATATATCTCCAGTACATCCTCTCCGCTGTCTTCTAGCAGCATTCCCTGTACGACCGGTGTCACGCCTTTGTCCTCCCAGTTCCACTCGGGCAGATAACCGAACACCTTGACCTCAATATCCCAGCCGCCGCCCTTTCTGAAGTCGGTTTCTACAATCTGCGGCACAAGTACCCACACCCTGGCATTGGCGAGCCAGTTTCCGACATAGGCCATCGCACCGATGTAAACATCGACATTTTCAAAGGCCTGCTTCATGCCTTCCTCAACACTGACGTTCCTGATCGGAAAGGTCGTCTGACCGCCCACGATGAGATTGATGTTTGCAACGTTAACACCAAGACCGCCAATAGCGCGTATATTCTCCGGGATCTGTACTCTTCCTCCTACTGTACCATTCGCCCCGATACCGAGATAAACCCGGTCATTACTGTCATTCACACCACCAAAGGCTCCAAGCCTGATCGCACTGTCCAGCGTGATGACTTTGATCTCTGTGCTGGGCAAAGCCACCTCTAGCTCCTTCGAGCCAACAAAATACACGCCCTTGTAGCTGACATTTCCGTAACTGCGCTCCTGCCCCTCAAGCTTAAGGGAGTAGCCAAAGCTATCCACGATCGATGCATTCGTTCCTACAAGTCCGACATCGGTCGCCTTAAGAGAGATTTCACTTGGTCCAAGAACCACATTGCCGGTTCCCTCGATCAAATGCATATAGGTGCCTGTCAGGGCACCGCGCAGCTTGATCGGCGGGATAGCGAAGTAGTCACCGTTCACTGTGCTTGCCAGATTTTTAAAGCCTGCGCCTCCTCCATTTAGCTGTCCGACAGGAATCGGAGGAATCAGAACGATACCCGGGCTCGCCTTGACATAAAACCACAGGTTATCCGGCAGCAGGGATCCGTCCTTTTTGCTGCGCACCAGTGCAAGCTCCGCTTCTGTTTCAAAAAGATCCATGGCATTCAGCTTCAGGCTGAAGGCGTAAAGCTCCCTGCCCTTGAAGGTATTGACCTCACCCTCCACCTCCGCAAGCTCCAGCCCTATCAGGCTGGCAGTATTGAATTTGCCCGTAGCATGGACACCGTTGACCTTAAACTCATGCTTCTCATTTAAACCATATCCCAGCTCTGTAAGGGAAAACTCCGCACCATCAAAAATTGTCTGAAAACCGATGTCCCCGTTAAAGACAAGATTTCCTTCTGTATCAGTATCCGCCTGCTTAAGCTTCACCGAAGCATAGGGAATATCCACAAAGACGATAGCATCGTTTTTACCAGGATCGATCCCGAACCGGAATCCCTCCTTTACAAGCGTAATCTTAAGCTCGCTCTCTCCACCGCTTTTAGGCTGATAAAACTTGAAGGTCGGTGCATTGAGACTCACGCCATTCTGTACCACACGGCCATCCCTATGGATGACAAGGCTTCCCCTTTTAGTATCCCATGTTGCTGCGACAGAAGGGGAAAGCATGGCGGCACCGCCAGTGAAGGTAAAGGCTTCACCGTTTTTGCTCTCATAGTCTCCGTTAATAAGTGCAATGGGACTGGCACCGTACTGCTTTTTCAGTGCCTCCAGTGCAGCTCCATCTGCCACAGGCTCCACTCTCACACCGCCCTTTGAGTCAGCAAAGGCAGCAAGCTGCTTCGCATAGATGGAAGAATCAACCTTGTCCGGTTCAGAAGGCACCGTTACGGCTGCTGACTTCAGCTCACGGAATCCCCAAAGGAAGTGAGCCGATCCTTCTGAAATATCCTCCCGGCTAAACCCGATCCCAACACGGCTTTCGAACTCCACACGGGTATGTATAGGCTTATCACCCGGCTCTACACTGACAAACCTTGGAAGCTCCACACGGATTGGCTTGTCCTTGCCGGAGGAAGACTGGATCTCCTTTTCATAGTAATCCGACAGCCCTGCAAAGGGATTTGCCCAGGGATATGCATCCACATAGGCCTCCGTAATGTAGACACCATCTACATCTCCCCACTGGGAATACCCCTTGGGAACAGTCTTTGTTTTCAGATTTTCCACCGGAGCGGTAAATACCGAGGTTTCCGTAGTGATCTTCAGCGGCTTTCCATCCTTCTCTTCTGGTACTGTCGTACGGCTCATTTTAATGGCCGGACCGCCCGGCTTTTCCAGGACAGAGCTGTGACCCATACCGGTAAAACCGTTGATCGAATAACCACAGGTAAAAGCAAAATCGCGATTTTCCTTTGGCAGGCTGTCCTTGTCAATAAGAATATCGCTGACCGAAGACAGCACTCCCCAGGTGCCCTCTTTGGACGACCCGCTCTCCTTAAGCTGCACAAGCTCATAATAGACCGTCATCGTTGCAGTGACGCGGTTCATTGCTGTCAGCAGGGAATATTCCGCCTTGATCGCCGATGTAGATCCGTTCGGTGTCCTGTTTGTAAATTCTGCCTTTTTCAGCTCCACCACCGCAGGATCGACAATCTCTTTACCACTCTCATACATGATGAAATTGCACCACATAATCTGGCTGTTACAGAAGATATTGTCCTCACCATCAGGCTTCGCGGTCGGGACTGTCGTAAGGTATGGTGTGGAGCCGAAAAATCTGCGCAGCGCCACACGGATATAACCGTTCTGCAGGACAAGCGCCCCATCCTCCAGTGTGATCTGTTCCACGGTTGCAGGGTTTGTCGGCCAGATATCTCCTGCAAATGCCAGCGTCTCTAATGGCAGGGCGCTAAACAGCAGGATCAGTGTCAATAAAAAGGATATCGCCTTCTTCATAGTATATAATTTCTCCTCCTCTCCGGATCGTTCAGGTGAATCGTTCGGAACGTACGATAAAAAACATCTTATTTATATAGGTACATGAAATCCGAAAAACTCTCACCTCAGAATTAAATTTTTTCCCCCCTTTACAAAGGAAAAGAGGGTTCCTTTGAACCCTCTTTGCAAGTGCCGTAAATTCAAGACCGCTACTGCTTATCCGTCTTTTTTATTATGCTGCGGTTATCATCTGCCTCTATTTTTTACCTCTCGGATCACATACTGGTTCCGTCCCTTTTCCTTCGCTTCATACAGCGCCTCATCTGCTATCCGGATCAGTTCCTCCACATCCGCCTGTCTGCCTCCAGCAAGGAAGGCACAGCCAACGCTTGCCGTCACCAGACCTCCCTCTTCACTCTTAAGGTGCATATCCTCTATCAGAAGCTGAAGCCTCCTGCCAAGATTCTGATAAGTGATCCCATGCAGCAGGACATAGAATTCGTCTCCGCCAAATCTGCCAAGCAGATCCTCCTGCCGGAAGGTACTCTTCATCCTGTCTGCTGCCTTTTTCAGCAGTTCATCTCCTGCCACATGCCCATATGTGTCATTCACCTGCTTGAAATTATCCATATCAAAGAAAACAAGCGCCATATTGACATCCTCTGAGCTGGACAGCACATTTTCGGCAGCCCTCTTAAATGCCTCTTTATTCAGCAGACCTGTCAGTCCATCCGTCTGTGACTGCTTCTCCAGTGTTGTCCGCAGGCGCTGTCCCTCCTGCATATGCTCCTTATATTCCTGTGTCTGGTAATACATATAATAAAAGATCGTAGAAAGCACGATCACAGCCCGTCCCGTGAAACGCACCTTGATCACTGCCTCAAGCACCATATTTATAATGATCAGCGTCACCGTTGATATAATAATGGCAGACTCCATCACAGGATTTTCCTTTGCATTACGGATGGCGAAAACTATCACCAGAAGCAGATAAAAAACCGTAATGATCTGGGAAGAATAACCTAAAGGTCCCCGGATGAATCTGTTATCGGGTGAATAGGAATAAGCAATATCTGTAAAAAATGCAGAAAAAGCGATCAGTGCATTAAGACAGAGAGGGATCAGCAGCAGGATCCCTCTTTTTCTGCTGATTTCTCTCTGCATGGTGCACCACAATATCATGAAGGCAAGCACCGGCCTTATCGTATATCCCAGTGCTGACAGCAGAATCCTGTGCATTGTCGGATAGGGAAGCCCTGCTGTTACAAGCTCACAATTATAGAAAATAAGCTCCAGCAGCTCCAGACCCATGATCCAGTAAAAATTATACTTCAGCTTTTTTTCCATAGAGGTATTCGTATATAAAAAGACAAACAAATAAATTAATCCGATCACCGATGCCGTATTGATCATGATCCACAACTGCAAATCCATAAGCTTCTCCTTTCTGGTACTTCAGTACTAGTTCCGATTTTATGATAAGCTTATCCTATTTCCTTCAGAATTGCAACAAAAAATGCAATAAAAAAAGCCCTCACGGACTTTTTTATAACTGGTTCACGATATTTTCCGGTCTTCTGCCCTCTGTCATGTCCTGTACTGCCTGCCAGAGTATTCTGTGGGACCGCTTCATGGAGCTTGCTGTGGCTCCGCCGACATGCGGTGAAAACAGGATCCTGTTTTCAAATCCCTCCGGCAGATGCAGCAGCGGATTTTCTATTGTTGTCGGTTCCGGGAACACCGTATCCAGTGCGGCTCCGGCTATCCTTTCTTCCACGATCGCCTGCACCAGTGCTTCATTATCAACCAGATCCCCCCTGGCTGTATTCACAAGAAACGCCTCTCTCTTCATCCTGGTGAGGAACTCTGCATTTACCATATTCCTTGTATCATCAGTTACTGCGCAGTGAAGACTGACCACATCACAGACAGAAAGCAGCTCCTCCTGCGTCAGATACGTCACATGAAATGCCTTTTCCGTTTCGGGATCCTTTCTGTGAAGAGAAGAATAATACAGCTCACAGCCAAAGGCATGGAGTCTCTCTGCTGTTGCTTTGGCGATATCCCCAAAGCCGATCAGACCTATCTTACAGTCAGATACCTCCTTCAGTCCTTTTACCATCATGGCTTCCTTCATCTGCATCTGTTCCCCGATCCGTTCCCTCCGGTCTCCCTCTGTTACCTGCCGCAGGAAGCCCAGGATCAGCAGAATTGTCTGTTCCGCAACTGCCCCGGCATTGGCGCCCTTGCAGTTGCACACATATATCCCGGCCTCTCTGGCTGCTTCCACGTCAAAGCCGTTAAATCCGACTCCTTCTGAATGGATCATTTTTAAATGTGGCAGTCCCTCTATGGCAGCTCTGCTGACCTTTGTCATAGGGTCTGCTGCAAGAAACTCACAATCTCTTCCGGCAGCAATGATCTCCTCATCAGAAGCTCCTCTTGGCAGGAATATCTTTTCTATCGTCCTGGTGACAGGGATATCCTCCGGCATATGTCTTGCGTACCGGTCCTCTGCACCAATAATCAGTATCTTCATTTTCTTTCTTGTCCTCCCGCGTTCAGGTCATATTCATTACAGACCATAGGCCTTTGCCAGCTTTTTGAATGCCTCCACTGACCTTTCTGCTTTCTCTGTCTGCACACAATAGGATATCCGGAAATATCCAGGACATCCGAAGCTGTCACCGGGAACCAGTACCAGATTGTATTCCAGTGCCTTCTGGCAGAATGCCATTGCATCCTCCTCAAGTGCCTTGGGGAACATATAAAAGGTTCCTCCCGGCTCCTGACAGGTATAGCCCATAGCCGTCAGCTCTTTATACAACATTCTGGCATTTGTTTCATAAACCGTCAAGTCAGAAGTTTCTCCGCACATTTTTCCTGCCACATACTGGATAAGAGAGGATGGGCAGTTATGTCCTATGCACCTGGAAATCTGCGCACACATATCAATGATCAGCTCAGCCATGCTGCAGGCCGGGTTCACTGCCACATATCCGATTCTTTCCCCCGGCAGGGATAACGATTTACTGAACGAATAACAGATGATCGTATCTGCATAATAGTCGGAGACAAAGGGATTGTCCACTCCCGCAAAAACGATCTCACGGTATGGCTCATCTGAGATCAGATAAATGGTATGTCCAAGCTCCTCTGATTTCTGCGTCAACAGTGCTGCCAGCCTTTTGACCGTTTCTGTTGAATACACAACTCCAGACGGGTTATTTGGTGTGTTGATAAGAACTGCAGCTGTTTTTTCTGATATCTCCTGCTCTAACAGATCAAAATTAATCTGAAAGCTTTCTGTATCCGCAGGTATGATCTTCAGCGTCACACCCGCTCCTTCAATATAGGGCTTATACTCAGGAAAATATGGTGCAAAGGTAATGATCTCTTCCCCGGGACTGGCAACTGCACGTACAGCATGTGCCATGGCCGCACAGGCGCCGCTTGTCATGAAGATATCTCTGTAGCTGAAGGGAATCCCAAATCTTTTCTGCAATGACGCAGCGATCTGCTTTCTGACCTCCAGGATACCATGACTTTCGCTGTAGCCATGCAGCAGCACCGAATCCATACCAGTCAGCAGCTCTTCAAAAACTGCATTCAGGTTTTCCGGTGCAGGCACACTGGGATTTCCAATAGAAAAATCAAATACATTTTCTGCACCGATCTTCTCTGCGATCGCATTTCCCTGGCTGTTCATCTTCCTGATCACAGATTCTCCTTTTAACATACTTCTGAATTTTGGTGAAATCATAAAACTGCCTCCTGTTCCTTTCTATGCGCCAAGATATGCTTTCTTGATATTATCATTTGCAAGCAGTTCTGACGCCTTACCACTCATGCTGATCCTTCCAGTTTCAAGGACATACGCCCTGTCTGATACAGCCAGTGCCATCTTTGCATTCTGCTCCACCAAAAGGACGGTGATCCCATTCTGATGAAGCGTCTTTATAATATGAAAGATCTCCTTTACAAGGAGTGGTGAAAGTCCCATAGACGGCTCATCCATCAGCACAATTCTGGGATTGCTCATCAGGGCTCTTCCTGTTGCCAGCATCTGCTGCTCTCCTCCTGACAGGGTTCCTGCCAGCTGCTTTTTTCTCTCAAGAAGCCTTGGAAAATACTCGTAGACCATATCCATATTCTTCTTGATCTGGCTCTTATCATTCATGATATAGGAGCCCATCTCCAGATTTTCCTGTACACTCATCTGGGTAAAGACGTGCCTTCCCTCAGGCACATGTGCCATTCCGATCCGGATGATATGGCTGGGATCCATCCTCCGCAGATCCTTTCCATCACACTCGATGACTCCATCTGTTGCACCCTTCAGTCCTGTTATCGTATGCAAGGTTGTGGTTTTTCCGGCACCATTGGCACCGATCAGGGATACCACCTCACCATCATTCACCGTAAGGCTGATATCATGAAGCGCATGAATAGAGCCATAGGAAACATTTACATTTTCTATTCTGAGCATATTATGCACCCTCCTCTTCTTCATCTGCTCCAAGATAAGCAGTAATAACCCGCTGGTTGGATGCGATCTCTTCAGGAAGTCCTGTGGCAATGGTTACACCATAATCAATAACAACAATCCTTTCACAGATCTTCATGACAAGACTCATATCATGCTCGATCAGAAGAATCGCAATCCCGAACTGCTCCCTGATCACATTGATGCAGCGGAGCAGATCAGCGGTTTCCGTAGGATTCATACCTGCTGCCGGCTCGTCCAGAAGAAGCAGCTTCATCCCGGTTGCCAGTGCCCTCGCGATCTCCAGCTTTCTCTGCTGGCCATAGGGAAGATTATCTGCTACAAAATCTGCCTTATCCTCCAGACCGAAGATTTTCAGAAGCTCCATGGCCTTTTCCCGGTATTCAGCCTCCTCACGCCAGTAGGTGCTGCTCCTGAAAAGAGCACCCGGCATTTTGTACTTAATACTCATGCCATAGGCTACCATAACATTTTCAATTACCGTCATTGATTTAAAAAGACGGATATTCTGGAAGGTTCTGGCAATTCCTGCCTGGACGACCTGATAGGTCTTCTTTCCATTCATCTTTTCACCACAGAGGAAAAATGCACCCTCCGTCGGTGTATACACACCAGTCAGAAGATTAAAGACGGTTGTCTTGCCGGCACCATTTGGTCCGATCAGTCCCATCAGCTCACCGGCTTTTATTTCAATATTAAAATCATCAACGGCCTTCAGGCCGCCAAAGGATATGCCAAGATGCTTTGCCTGTAAAATAACCTCTGCCATATTATTTCACCTCCTGTTTTTTCTCCGCCTTTTTCCCATGAAAGATCCGGTTTAAAAGCCGGTACAGAGAAAATTCATAGGTTCCGAGAAGCCCTGTAGGCTTAAAGATCATAACAAGTACAAGAGCCACGGAATATGCGAGCATTCTGTACTCGGAAAAGCTTCGAAGAAGCTCCGGCAGTGCAGAAAGTACAATAGCTGCCAGAATGGAACCGGTAAGGGAGCCCATGCCGCCAAATACTACCATGATCACGTACTCGGTTGATTTCAGCCAGCCAAAGGTAGCTGCATTTAAGGATCCGATATAGTGTGCAAAAATACCGCCTGCAATTCCTGCAAAAAATGCTGATACCGTAAATGCAAGTACCTTGTAGAAGGTGGTATTCAGTCCGGAGGCTCCGGCTGCAATATCATCATCCCTGATCGCGATGATCGCTCTTCCATATTTGGAACGGATGAAGGTGTAAAGAAGTGCTACCGAAATCACTACCATCCAGAACACTACATAAATATCAGCCAGTCTGTTGATCCCCACCAATGCCTGGCCTGCCTGCCCCTCTGAAAAGCCCTTGCCGCCTGCAAATTTCAGATTCTGGATGATAACCCGGATGATCTCACCAAAGCCAAGTGTGATGATCGCCAGATAATCTCCACGGAGCCGCAGGGCAGGAATTCCTACCAGAACACCGAATACTGCTGCCAGTACACCACCTGCCAGTGTTCCGATCAGGAACCGCAGCGTATCGGGTGCTCCTGCTCCCACAAGAATTCCGGATGCTTCCATTGCCTTTGTGATCAGTGCCGCTGTATATGCACCAATTGACATGAAACCACAGCCGCCAAGTGCTACCTGTCCCAGATAGCCTACTGTGATATTTAAGGAGCTTGCCATAATAATGGCAATGCCACATACCATCAACACACCGCTGATATAGTTGGAAAGGGCACCTGTCTCTCTCAGAATGACAAGGAGCAGAAAGAGTAACAGTACTCCCGCCAGGTTTACTATCATTGCTTTTCCTTTTTCTTTTGGTATCCTCACAGTCACCACCTACACTTTCTCTCCAATATTTTTACCAAGAATACCTGCCGGCTTTACGATCAGGACGATGATCAGTATGCCAAATACGATCGCATCTGAAAATGCAGAGGTGATCACACCGCCTGTAAGTGTTCCTATATATGCCTTTGTCAGGCTTTCTACCAGTCCTATGATGATACCGCCGAGCATGGCACCCGGTATGATCCCGATCCCGCCAAGAACAGCTGCAATAAAGGCCTTCAGACCAAGCATGGAACCCAGTGTGGGAGTTGCCTGCGGATAGGAGGCACAATACATAAGAGAAGCGACTGCTGCCAGTGCAGATCCGATGGCAAAGGTGATGCTGATGGTCCGGTTCTTGTTGATCCCCATAAGGATCGCTGCTTCTCCATCCTCAGATACTGCACGCATTGCCTTTCCCATTTTGGTTTTCTTTACGAACAGCTGCAAAGCAATCATCATTACAACGCCAATTGCGATCGTAAGCAGCGTATTTCCATTCAGCTTGGTACCTCCGATTTCCAGATTAGGGAAATTAAAGATCGTTGAAATTGACTTTGGTGAAGCGCCAAACAACGTCTGTGCCAGATTCTCCAGAAAAAGACTCATGGCAATTGCGGTGATCAGTGCGCTCATCTTTGTTCCCTTTTCCCTTACTGGCTTGTATGCAACCTTTTCTACGGTAATACCAACTGCCGAGCAGGCAATAATAGCAAGAATTACAGCCGCCCATGCAGGAAGTCCGCCTGCTACCATGATTGGAATCGTGTAAAGCAGCACATAGCTTCCAACCATGATGAAATCTCCATGTGCAAAGTTAATCAGCTTGATGATACCGTAAACCATGGTATACCCAAGTGCTACTAACGCATACACACTGCCGATTTTCAATCCGTTTATGATCTGTTGTATGAATATGCTTATCTGTGTTCCCATAGTCGTTCTCCTTTATAACCGGCACCACCGCCGGGGCAGCGGTGCCTTTCCGGTTTCTTACTGCCTGACAGCTGTTAATCCAGTGTGCAGTTCCAGACAGCTTCTCCATCCTTAAATTCAATAACTGCAACTGACTTCTCAGGTGTACCTGTTTCATCCAGGATGAACTTACCGGTAACGCCCTCAAAGTTCATGCCTGACATGGCATCACGGATCGCTGCTCTGTCTGTGCTGCCTGCCTTTTCAATTGCATCCTTGATCATATAGGTGGAATCATATGCAAGTGCTGCCAGCGCATTTGGCTTTGCACCATATTTATCATTGTAAGCAGTAACAAAGGTCTGTACTACATCAGAGGTATCATCCGGTGAATAGTGGTTGGTATAGTAGCAATTATTGTAAAGAGTCTTGTCATCCAGCATGGATTCTGTCGTACCATCATAACCATCAGCACCCATGATCACACCCTCAAAGCCTGCTGCTCTTGCCTGGGGAATGATATAAGGACCTGCCGCATTATAGTAGTAGGGTGCAAACAGGAACTCTGCTCCGCTTGCTGCAATATTGGTCAGCTGGGAAGAGAATTCGGTATCATCTGTTGAGGATGAGCTTTCTTCTGCCACGATTTCCAGTCCAAGCTCGCTGCAGGCCGCATCAAAGGACTCTCTTACACCTGCCGAATAAGCATCTCCGGAAGCATACAGGACAGCCACCTTCTTTACTCCCAGCTTTTCTGCCGCAAACTTGGCTGCCATCTTGCCCTGGTAGGAATCCTTAAAGCAGGCACGGAATACGTAATTATCTGATTCGGTAATGGTATCTGCTGTTGAGGTGGGTGTCAGAAGTACGATCTGGCTCTCATCTGCAAGAGGTGCCAGAGAAGCGGTAACACCGCTTGTTACAGAACCGATAATGGCACAGGCACCATCACCTACCAGTCTGTTAAAGGCATTTGCACCCTCTGTGGAATCTGCCTTATCATCATAGGATATAATGGAAATATTCTTACCAAGCACACCACCTGCTGCATTGATCTCCTCTACTGCCAGGTTAATACCATTCAGAACGGATTCTCCATAGGTTGCAAGATTACCGGTATTGGGTGAGATCACCCCGACCGGAATGCTGTCCCCATCTGCTGTGCCTGCTTCTGCTGCAGTATCACTGCTGCCGGCACTTTCTGCTGCCCCGCCAGTGCTTCCACATCCTGCAAGCAGTGCTGCTGTCATTGTTCCGGCACTGACAAGTGCCACCAGCTTCTGAATCACTTTTCTTTTCATAATCTCATCCTCCTTTTTGCATTATAGCATACATGTATACAATGCTTATTCATAGAAAAGGTATCCGTAACGATACCCTGTAAAACAAAAAACTCCGCCGGTTGTCTTCACCTGCGAAGTATTGTTTTCATTATGTTATTTTGTACCTGTCCTAGGAAATACCCAGCTTAAAATCCACGAATTTCTTAATGATCTCAGTACACTGTTCATAGCTGTATATCCCGGTATCCAGCGACAGATCATAGTTCTTTACATCCTGCCATTCCCTGCCGGTATGGTATTTGTAATAGGCACTTCGGTAAGCATCCATCCTGGCGATCTCATCGACTGCCTCTTTTCTTGTGCAGCTCTGGAAATCCATTTCATGAAGTATACAGCTCTCATAGGGTGCATGAATGAAAACTCTCACGAGATAAGGATAATCCTTAAGCACGTAATCCGCTGCCCTTCCCACTACCACATAGGATTCTCTTTTTGTCAGTTCCTTTAATACCTTAGCCTGATAAGCAAACAGGTTATCATTTGAGGTAAAATCATTGCTTTCCGGTGGGATCAGCTCTCCATTGAAAACCTTTTTAAATGCCTTGAACAACGGCTTCTTCTTCGTTGTTTCATCTGCTGCTGCAAATAGTGTTTCATTGATTCCGCTGTCTTCTGAAGCAAGTCGCAGCAGCTTTCTGTCATACATATCAATCTGATAATCATTTGCAAGCATTTTTGCAATGGTCGTACCGCCGCTTCCACAGGTTCTTGTGATTGCAATTACAAAATGTTTCATTGCAGCTCCTCCTTTTCAAGCCAGTCTGCTCTCCATCAAGTTTACAGTTATTGTAATCTCGCATCTATGCAAAGTCAATTATCATTAATAATGCATTTTCAGGCAGATTGTTACTAATTATTTCTACTCCTTCTACTTATTTATAAGTAGTTAATTTTTGTTTTCTGCTTCAAAATGAGTACGCAGCCTTTTTCCGGTCTCCGTAACAGCAAGACCTCCTTCTCCTGTTTCCTTTAAATCCATCGGCATTTCATTACCGATCCTGCGCATGGTATCGATCACCTCATCAGCCGGGATCGCACTCCGTACTCCTGCCAGTGCCATCTGTGCTGCACTTACAGCATTCACAGCCCCTGCCGCATTTCTTTTTATACACGGAACCTCTACCAGTCCGCATACCGGATCACAGGCAAGACCAAGCATATTTTTGAGTGCCAGGGCTGTGGCATGTATCATTGCCTCATGACTGCCACCCTGCAGATAAACAATTGCCGCTGCCGCCATGGCACTGGCAGACCCTATCTCTGCCTGGCAGCCTCCGGCTGCACCGGCAATGCTTGCATTCTCCGCGATCACTTCCCCAATGCCGGCGCTCAGGAAAAGCGCTTCCACCATTTTCTCTTCTTTTTCCCCGAACACCTCCTCATAAGCAAGCAGGACTGCAGGTATGACACCACAGGAGCCTGCTGTAGGCGCCGCCACGATCCTTTTCATACAGGCATTGGACTCTCCCATCTTTACCGCCTTCTCCATAACAAGGGAGGGATAAGCCCCCATCAGGCTGTTCCCTGTCTGGTTGTATGCATGAAGCCTTTCCCCGTCTCCTCCGGCAAGACCGCTCGGAGAAGAAAGAGCTCCGTTGTAGGACTGATCAGCCTGCTTCATGGCAAGGTACATGGCTCTCATGGCCTCAAAGGTTTCCCCCTCCGTAACCTGTCTCTCCTCCATGTCCTTTTCCATGATGATACGCCACATGGGCACCTGCTTTTCCTCTGCCAGATTTTTAATATCTTCTATGGAATGATAGATCATCTGCTCTTTCCCTCTCTTTCACAGCCTCCATTAAAGAAGGCTCAGATACGTCACCTTCTGGATTCCCTCAAGATGTGTCAGGAAACGGATCCCGTCCTCCGGAACCTCCTGGTCACACTCAATGACCATAACCGCATCACCGCCCCGGCTTCTCCTGTAAAGCTGCATGGTCGCAATGTTCACAGACTTATGTCCCAGCATGGACGTAACCTCTGTGACATGTCCGGGCTGATCCAGGTTATGTACGATCAGCGTAGGATAATCTCCTGAAAAATTGGTTGCGATCCCATCGATCCTCGCAATATTGATCCTGCCCCCGCCAAGAGACTCACCGACAATTTCCAGCGTTTTACCCGTTTCTCCGGTAAGCAGCAGCTCAGCAGAATTAGGATGTCCCTCCTTCAGCTCCGCTTCCCCAAAGGAAAACCGGATTCCGCTTTGCTCTGCCAGTGCAAAGCTTTCCGGTATCCTGGTATCATCCGGCTTTATTCCAAGAAGTCCTGCTATGATCGCTTTTCTTGTTCCATGTCCGATACCGGTTGCCAGAAAGGAGCCGTACAGCAGGATCCTTGCCTCCCTTACCGGTTCGCCAAGAAGCTTTCCTGATACATAGCCTATCTTAACAGCACCTGCTGTATGGGAGCTGGAGGGACCGACCATAACCGGTCCTATAATATCGTATATGTTCATACCATTCACCCCCTTGCCAGGTTCAGAAGGATCTTTACAACTGCCTCCATGGATTCTATACAGATATACTCAAATCTGCCGTGGAAATTATGGCCTCCTGTACAGAGGTTCGGGCAGGGCAGCCCCATGTAGGAAAGTCTGGCACCATCCGTACCGCCCCGGATGGGAACCACAACTGGCTCTACCCCGGCTTCCCTCATCGCCTCCATGGCATGGTCGATCAGCTCCATATGATCCTCTATGATCTCCTTCATGTTGTAATAAGAATCCTTAAGCTCTATTTCCACTGTGCCTTCCCCATACTTCTCATTCAGGAATGCACCGGCCTTCTCAAACAATGCCTTTTTCTGTTCAAATTTTTCTCTGGAATGATCCCTGATGATATAATCTGCCACTGCCCTTTCAATATCTCCATTCAGTGCATCCAGATGATAGAAGCCCTCATATTTTTCCGTATACATCGGGTTTTCAGATACAGGCAGCATTCCCTGGAATTCCATGGCAGTCAGCAATGCATTCTTCATTTTGTTCTTGGCATCTCCCGGATGCACACTTCTCCCATGGAAGGTTACCCTGGCGCCTGCCGCATTGAAATTCTCATATTCCAGCTCCCCGAGCTTACCGCCATCCACCGTATAGGCACAGTCTGCTGAAAACAGCTCTACATCAAAGTGATCTGCTCCCGCTCCCACCTCTTCATCCGGGGTAAAGCCGATCCGGAGCTTTCCATGGGGAACATCCCTGTGGGAAAGCAGGTACTCCGCCATGGTCATGATCTCAGCAACACCTGCCTTGTCATCTGCGCCAAGCAGCGTAGTTCCGTCTGTCACGATCAGGCTCTTTCCCTGATATTCCTTAAGCTCCGGAAAATCCGCTGTTTTCATGACAATGCCAAGCCCGCTGTTCAGGACAATATCCTTTCCGTCATAAGCAGTAATGATCCGCGGCCTTACATTCGCCCCGCTTACTGCCGGAGAGGTATCCATATGGGAAATGAAGCCCATGACCGGCTTTTTCTCCATCCCTTCTGTGGCAGGAATGGAAGCATATACATAGCAGTGCTCCTTATCATAGGTGATCTCCTCTGCTCCCATTTTTGTAAGCTCTTCCACGAGGAGCCTGGCAAGCTCATGCTGCTTTTCCGTAGTCGGCGTACCTGTTCCCTCTTCATCTGACTGGGTATCTATCTGTACATAACGCAAAAACCTGTCCGTAACCTTTTCCATCTTAAACCTTCCTTTCCCTGCTTCTATTTTTCTCTTTTATTTTGTGTTTTCTTTTATTTTCATATCCGCAAAGTCCTAAAACAGGAGCAACGATACCACAGGCATGGTAATGACTGACAAAAGCGTCGTCAGTGTCACACCTCTTGATGCTGTCTCATAATCTCCGTCATACTCCTGTGCCAGCATGGCAGTCATACTTCCTACCGGTGTTGCCAGCATGATCATAAATACACCGCAGATCACCTCATTTGTCACTACCTGCCGGATCAGCAGCATACCAAGAACCGGTATCAGAAGCAGCTTGATCAGTGAAAAGAGTAACAGCCTCACATCTGTAAACAGCTCCCTCAGACTGATGCTTGTCATGGAAGCGCCAATGACCATCATACTTAAAGGTGCAGTCAGATTTCCAAGATAACTCAGCGTATCTGTGAGAAATCCCGGTACCCGGATCTGCCAGAGATACAGGATCAGTGAAATAATACTGGTGATCACCCCGATATTCAGGACTTCCTTCAGCGAAAGCTTTTTCTTTTCCGCACCATTCTCCTTTTTCCGCAGTGCGGAGACACCAAAGGTATAGATCAATATATTAAAAGGGATGCTGTACAGTGCTCCATAAAGAATGGCGCTGCTTCCATACAGGGCTGCGATTATGGGATACCCCATAAAGCCTATATTGGAAAATACCGTCATGGCCTGATAAACACCCCTGCTCTTTGGATCTACACGCAGCAATACCGGCAGCAGATAAGCCAGCAGCAAAAGTACCGCATAGATCGCAAGGATTACTACTGTCAGTGAAAGCAGCTCCCTGCCTTCCATTCTTTCGTCACTGATCCCACTGACAAGGATCATCGCCGGATTGGCGATATTCACAACGATCGCCGACAGCCTTTTGGAGGTTTCCTCTGTGATCATTCCGATCTTACTTCCCACAAAGCCGACACTCATAAGCAGAAACATGATAATCATTTGTTGTAAAAGCAGCATAGGTTTTCTGTCCTTTCTTATCCGCCGTAAATCTGTATCAATGCATTCAGCTTCCCCTTTTTGCTTAATCCCCGGCCTCCTGCATAGATAAACCTTCCATAGCCACGTACAGAAATCTGATCTCCGTCCTTCAGCATATGACTGTTATTTTCACACTGTCTTCCGTTCACGAAGATCCTCTTTTGCAGAAACAGGGCTGCACTGTCACTTCTTGATAATTTATACACCTTTGCGATCACACCGTCAATACGTTCTGATGCAATCTGTATATTGATATCCTTAAGCTCTGCCTCTCCTTCCACCGGTATCTCCTCTGTCACCTCACAGAGGACAGAGGTATGTCTTACCCTTGTCAGGTTCTCCATGATATAAGGTGCAATGATCTCTTTACAGAACAGAAATGCTTCCTTTTCCTGAAGGATAATATCCCCAAGAGTACCTCTTTCAATACCAAGATTCATCAGTGCACCAAGAAAATCCCTGTGTGTAAGATCCTCTGCAAATTTTTTCATGAGTGGTCTTATCCTGAGACATACAATGGGAAAATCCTGTTCATAACCAAGCTCTCCCGGATTTCCAAACCGGATCATGCACCGCTCCCGCCCTTCACTGCCACCGGATACCATCTCTCCGGCAAATGACAGCTCACGCTCCATTTCGTAGTAACAGGAAAGCTCCGCAAGCGACAGAAAATCTGTAAAGGTATAACAATTTCCCCTGTACGATCTTTCTGCCAGCTCACGGAGCCTTTTTTTCATTTGTTCTTCTTCTGCATTCATTCCGCTCTTCTGTGCAGCCTTCCAAAATATGCACAGCCCTTCTCCCCTTCCGGGGACTACACTTTCAGGATCTTATGCAGCCTCTTCATCACATGGAAATATGCCGGAAACAGAAACAGATCAGCAAGGATCCAGGCCAGTGGGCTTGCAAAGCAGGCTCCGGTATACCCAAACACAGGTACCAGAAAAACACCCCCCAGCGTCCTTGCTATCATTTCAAATACACCCGCCAGGATCGCAAAGGTACTGTAGCCCATTCCCTGGATCAGGAAGCGGATCACATTTACAAACGCAAGTGGAATAAAAAATGCTGAGTTGATCACAAGCATCATCCGTGCATTCTGCAGAATTTCTGTCTCCCCTGCATCCAGAAACATCAATGCAAATTTGTCCCCGAAGAAATACAGGATCACAAAGGCTGCAATAGAATAAACAATTCCCAATATGCTACAGGATAGCAGACCTTTGCCGATCCGGTCAAGCCTCTTTGCTCCCACATTCTGTCCTCCATAGGTTGACATGGTGGAGCCAAGGGCATCAAAGGGACAGCAGAAAAACAGACTTACCTTTGAGCCTGCTGTCATGGCCGCTACTGCTGCCGAGCCGAGCGTATTGACCGCTGTCTGAAGAATAACGGATCCGATCGCTGTGATGGAATACTGCAGTCCCATGGGAACACCCATGCTGCATAGAATCCTCATCAGATGGGTATCCGCCTTCCATTCATCCTTCTTCACGATCAGAATGTCAAATTTATAATACATATATATCAGACACAGGATTCCTGAAATAAGCTGGGAAAGCACCGTGGCAACTGCAGCTCCCGCCACTCCCATCCGGAAGACCATGATCGTCAGGAGGTCAAGTCCGATGTTCAAAACGGAAGAGATCACAAGAAATACCAGGGGAGTCTTACTGTCCCCGATGGAACGGATAAAGCCGGACAACAGGTTGTATAAATAAGTGGCAGGAATCCCGATAAATACAATCAGGATATATGAATAGGCGTATTCAAGAATATCCTCCGGTGTTCTCATCAGAGTCAGGATCTGCCTGCAGAATATCGATACCAGTACGGTCATCACAGCAGCAAATCCTATAGAAAGCCACACACTGTTCGCAATAAAACGGCGCATGGTCACATAATCCTTGGCACCAAATTTCTGGGCCACCGGGATTGCAAATCCATTACAGACACCCATGCAGAAGCCGATCACAAGAAAATTCACGGAACCGGTAGCACCTACACCGGCAAGAGCATCAACACCAAGTGTCTTCCCAACAATAATAGTATCCACAACGCTGTAAAACTGCTGGAACAGAAAGCCGAACAACAGGGGCACTGCAAACCCCAGAATCAGCTTCATCGGTGAACCAACTGTCATATCCTTTGCTGAACTTCCTGCCATTTTCTTCTCCTCCTGAAATAGAAGTTTTCTCTACTGAAGCAAGTTAGAGTATACTCATCTTCCTGTCAGAAATCTAGTATATTTTCTTACAAAAAAAGTAAAAATCTCTTCTGTTATGCATCAAAAAACTGCCGCCCTCTCCATACAGCCTTCTGTCATGGAAAAGAGCGGCAGCCTTATTTTTATTTCATCTTACCTTTTCAGTCTGTCTGATTTCTTATGCGAAAGGATTCTCAGAAGGATAACGAACTCCCTTCGGCTGATTATAACCGATGCTGTCAAGCTTTACACCAAGGAGCTTCAGTACCTCGAACATTGCCTTTCCGTAATGTCCAAACATAACAGCGCCATGGTGAGGGAAATTCTTCTCAACCAGTACATGACGGTAAAATCTTCCCATTTCAGGAATAGCGAAGATACCGATACCGCCGAAGGATCTGGTCGGAACATCAAGGATCTCACCTTCTGCCACATAGGAAACCAGTTCTCCGTCTGAATTGCACTGCAGACGATAGAAGGTAATGTCAGAAGCTGCGATATCACCCTCCAGGGTTCCTCTTGTGAAATCAGGCTCGCTTCCAGCGGGCTCAAGAAGTCTGTGCTGGATGAGCTGATATTTAACAGCTCTGGATGAGCACATCTTGCACTCCGGTGTATTTCCGCAGTGGAAGCCCATGAAGGTATCTGTCAAAGCATAATCATACTTGCCGGCGATATCCTCGTCATAAATATACTTCGGTACGGAGTTGTTGATATCAAGCAGTGTAACTGCATCATCAGATATGCACAGTCCGATGTATTCGCTGAGAGCACCGTAGATATCTACCTCGCAGGATACTGGAATACCGCGGGATGCCAGACGGCTGTTTACATAGCAGGGCTCAAATCCAAACTGGGAAGGGAATGCAGGCCAGCACTTGTCAGCAAATGCCACATACTTTCTTGCACCCTTGTGGTTCTCAGCCCAGTCAAGCAGGGTAAGCTCGAACTGTGCCATCTTGACATTGAGGTCTTCGTAGTAGCTGCCTTCTCCCATTTCCTTAGCCATGTCTGCACATACCTCAGGGATACGGGGATCATTCTCATGCTCCTTGAAGGAAACAAGCAGATCCAGCTCAGAGTTCTCTTCGATCTCTACGCCAAGCTCATATAAGCCCTTGATCGGTGCGTTGCAGGCAAAGAAGTCCTGAGGACGGGGACCAAAGGTGATGATCTTCAGATTGCGGACACCAATGACAGCACGTGCGATCGGTACAAATTCGCCGATCATCTTTGCGATATCATCTGCGGTTCCTACAGGATATTCAGGAATATAGCCCTGCAGATGACGCATTTTCAGGTTATAGGAGCAGTTCAGCATACCACAGTAAGCATCGCCTCTTCCATTGATCATATCGCCGTCACCTTCTGCTGCTGCTACGAACATGCAGGGGCCGTCAAAATTCTTTGCGATCAGGGTTTCCGGTGTTTCCGGTCCGAAATTTCCAAGGAATACTACAAGAGCATTACACTCTGCCTTCTTTACATCCTCTACTGCCTTCAGCATATCCTGCTCATTTTCCACAGTGACAGGGCACTCATATAAGTCACCCTTGTAGGCAGCCTTGATTGCTGCACGTCTCTTCTGTGATAATTCGATCGGGAAACAGTCACGGCTGACTGCCACGATACCAAGTTTTACTACCGGTAAATTGTTCATGATTACCTACCTCCTGTTTTCTTATATTGTTTTATTCATTGATATTAAGGTTCTTTCCAACAAGTCCCATGGGACTGCCCTCCGGAAGTCCTCCTTCGGGATGGCCAAGGAGCCATTTGTTCTTTGCGGTAAGGTGTCCGTCCTCACCCTCTGTATGGGCTGCTTCCAGATCAAGGTTGGTTCCCTTCGGAAGTACTACTGTCACACGGAAGCCCTGTCCATTTACGCCGCAGGGCGCATAATGCAGAGTGGTTGCATATACTTCTACTGCAGTTCCCGCAGGAATCAGAAATGCTTCTGCCAGAGAGGTATCATAGGTAAAGTCCTCCGTGATATCCTGCTGTCTGCCAAGGATCAGAATGGCGTCTGTCACTGCCACATTGATCTCTGAGCTTCTGTGATATTCAAAAGCATTCAGCATACAGTTGTGTCCGTTGCAGTAACCGATCTGGACCTGCAGCTCTCCGTAGGTCTTATCTGTCAGCTCCTTCATAACTGGAAGTGCCTCAAGCTTCGGATCTCCCGGTACATAGATCACATCCTCAGGACAGGGTGTTTCTTCCATGGCCTTGCAGAGCTCTGAAAAGTCGATCCCGGTAACAACTCTTCCATAGGTCTTGAATCTCTCATCTGTTACACTGTAAATCTTCATTTTCCTTCTCCCTTCTTTAGAATAAAATTACTTAATGATATCAAACAGCGGCTTGCAGGCAGGATAGATCTGCCTGAACTGCTGATAACGCTCGTCATACTTCTTTACCAGCTCTTCCTCCGGCTCTACAGTATCCACAATCCTTACGATCTTAGCGGCAGCTTCTTCCACGTTCTTATATTCCCCGCAGGCTACCGCCGCCAGCATGGCTCCGCCAAGTGCCGGTCCTTCTTCACTTTCGATCACATCCACCTTCAGGTTCAGGATGTTGGCGATCATCTTTTTCCAGAGAGGGCTCTTCGCACCGCCGCCGCAGATCTTCGTCCGCTCAATCTTAATGCCAAGGGACTTGGCTACCTCGAAGGAATCACGAAGTGCAAAGGCTACGCCCTCCAGCACTGCCTGGGTCATATCTGCCCTGGTGGTATCCATGGTCATGCCGATAAAGGTTCCTCTGGCATTGGGGTTATTATGAGGGGAACGCTCGCCCATCAGGTAGGGCAGGAAATACACGTGATTTTCTCCAAGTGCCCCGATCTTCTTCTGCTCTGCGCCGTAGTCGGAGGTACCGATGATCTCATCCATCCACCATTTATTGCAGGAAGCTGCACTGAGCATACATCCCATCAGATGATAATGTCCGTCTGCATGTGCAAAGGCATGCAACGCATTGTTCTTATCTACACCAAATTTCTCAGAAGAGATAAAGATGGTTCCGCTTGTTCCAAGGGAGATATTGCACATACCATCTCCAACAGTTCCGGTTCCTACTGCTGCTGCGGCATTGTCACCTGCGCCGGCTGCCACCTTTACTGTCTCCGGAATACCAAGCTCCCTTGCGATCTCTGGCTTTACTGTGCCTACGCATTCATAGCTTTCATAAAGCTTTGGCAGCATCTCCTCGCTGATACCACAGATCTCACACATTTCCTTTGACCAGCGGCGGTTTTTCACATCCATCAGCAGCATACCGGAAGCATCTGATACATCCGTACAGTTCACACCGGTCAGCTTATAGGCGATATAGTCCTTGGGAAGCATGATCTTCACAATTTTTTTAAAATTCTCAGGCTCCTTATTCTTCACCCAGAGGATCTTCGGTGCCGTAAATCCGGTAAAGGAAATATTGGCTGTATACTCGGAAAGCTTTTCCTTGCCGATCACATTGTTCAGATAATCACACTCTTCATAGGTTCTTCCGTCATTCCAGAGGATTGCGGGACGGATCACCTGATCCTCCTTATCCAGAATGACAAGTCCGTGCATCTGTCCGCCAAAGCTGATACCTGCAACCTTACTCTTATCTGCCTCTGCGATCAGCTCCTTCATGCCATCCATAACCTGCTCATACCAGTCCTCAGGCTTCTGCTCTGACCAGCCCGGATGCGGGAAATACAGGGGATATTCTCTGGATACGATCTTCTGTATCTTTCCTTCCCCGTCCATCAGAAGCAGCTTCACTGCGCTGGTTCCCAAATCAATTCCTACGTATAACATTTCTCTCCTCCTTTTCTTCTGATACCCTTCTGTTCCATCGTTCTATATAAAAATCCTCAGAAATAAATGAGATTCTCTTTCATGATGATCTCCAGCTTGGCATAATGCTTCTTTTCACTCCGGACCTTGCCGTAGCACATCTCTTCAAACAGCATTCTCACTGCCCGGTATGCCTGGCTGCTCAGATCCTGATAGATCAGTGCATCGATCGTGGAATCCTCCACGCTGCCTCTGATCTCCTCAAACAGATCGAATCCAACCAGCGGAATTTTTTTCTTCTGCCGCTTCAGGACATCTGCGATCACATCCAGCCGGTAGGTAAGATCAAAAATACCATCCGGTTTCCTGTCTGGTTCTTCCTGTAAAAGCTTCTCCAGTGCTTCCTTTATCTCCCTTTCTCCGGTAAGCCCAAAGAATGGCGGCAGCATCTCCAGCTTTTCGCAGGTTTTCAGTCTGTCCTGAAACCCGGAAAGTCTGCTCAGGATATCCTGATTTGTTTTATATTCTTCTGTCACCGGTACAAAGATTCTGCCCCCCTCCGGCATCAGCTTCATCAGAAGCTCTGCCGCCAGCATGCCACTGCGGTAATAATCCACGCCCACATAATAATTGTCCGGATGCTCCGCCACATCACGGCTGAGCAATACGATCCTGCAGTTCTCCTTTTCAAGCCTCTCCAGAATCTGGAGGATCACTTCATGGCTGGAATAGGAAAGGATAAAGCTGTCAACGCCCTGCTGTCTCATCTCTTCTACAGCTGCAAGCTGCTCCGAAGGCTTCTCCACATCAAATTCAGAGATCATGAGCGTCAGTCCGTCGTCTCCAAATTCCTGCAGTGCCCTCTTAAGTCCCCTGCCTACTTCCGTTGCAAAGTAATTGGCACTCTTTGACCGGAACCCCACATACCCGATCGTATAATGGCGGTTCATAGCCAGATTACGGGCATTTCTGTTCTGTACATAATGGTACTTTTCCAGCGCGTCCTGTACCATTTTTACGGTTTCTTCACTGACACCGTCTTTATTTCTAAGCACTTTGTATATTGTTGTGCGTGAAATACCTATTTTTTTAGATATTTCTTCTAATGTCATACGGGAGGCTTCTTCCATTTTGCACCCTTTTGCCTATTTCATTTTTCATTTAACACGTGTTAACTATATGCTATCACCAATTGGAATATGTGTCAACAGCTCTGAAAAATATTTTGGCACAGAGAAAAAAACGGACCACTGCTTTCGCAGCGGTCCGCCTGTCATTTCAGTCTCTGTTCAGTTTTCAGCTACCGATCAGCCTTCGAAAGGAACAACTGCTCCTTCATAGGTCTCTTCGATAAACTTCTTGATATCATCAGACTTAAGAACGTCAACCAGTGCCTTAACACCTTCATTGTCCTCATTGCCTTCCTTAACAACAACGACATTTACATAGGTCTGTGCTGCAAGGGAATCAGATGTCTCAGATGCCAGAGCGTCTGTCTGTGCATTCAGACCTGCATCCAGTGCATAGTTACCATTGATAACTGCGAATGCCACTTCACTAAGAACCTTGGAAACCTGTGCTGCTTCCATCTCAACGAAATTGATGTTGTGAGGATTCTCTGCGATATCATTGATGGTTGCATCAATGCCGGCACCTTCCTTTAAGGTAATGATACCATTGTCCTGAAGGATCAGAAGGGCTCTTGCCTCATTTGTTGTATCGTTAGGGATTGCAATGTCAGCACCATCGGGGATATTGGAAAGGTCACTCTCTGTTCCTGCATAAATTCCGATAGGCTCATAATGGATCTCTCCAACGCTTACAAGGTGAGTTCCTCTCTCTTCATTGTAGCTGTTAAGATAAGGAATATGCTGGAAATAATTGCAGTCGATATCACCGGCTTCTACAACCTCATTGGGCTGTACATAATCATCAAATACAGTGATCTGAAGATCATATCCCTGCTCTGCAAGGATGGGCTTTGCTGCCTCAAGGATTTCTGCATGGGGAACAGCTGTTGCTGCTACGGTGATCACCTGAAGGTCACCTGTCTCTGCCTGTGCATCTGTGTCTGCTGTTTCTTCTGCTGCTGCAGTTTCTTCTGCTGCGGCTTCTTCTGTGGTTGTTTCTGCTGCATCTGTCTGTGCCTCGCTGCTTCCGCAGGCTGTCAGGACTCCTGCCAGTAAAGATGCTGTCAGAATCAGTGCTAATGCTTTTTTCATAATACTCTCCTCCTGAATATAATGCATTTATGATAAACCCTTTCGGGATCTATCCTTACCTGAAATTTAATCGGTGATACGCTTATCCAGCTTCTTGGATACTGCGGTTCCGATCATCTGCAGTACCTGAACGATGACGATCAGGATAATAACTGCTGCGTACATCACATCCAGCTTGTTTCTGTAATAACCATACTGGATGGCGATATTGCCAAGTCCGCCACCGCCTACTACACCGGCCATAGCGGAATAACCAAGGATCGTTCCAAGAGCAATAGTTGCCCCCACGATCAGGGAGGTTCTGGCCTCTGCCAGAAGCACCTTGAAAATAATAGTAAATAATCCGGCTCCCATGCTTTCTGCAGCCTCGATCACACCCTTGTCTACCTCAAGAAGGGAAGATTCTACAAGTCTTGCCACAAAGGGCGCTGCCGCAATGGCAAGGGGCACGATCGTTGCCGCCGGTCCGTAGCTCTTTCCTACGATCAGCTTGGTAAGAGGCATGATCGTGATCAATAAGATCAGGAATGGTACGGAACGAAGTATATTTACAATAAAATCAAGAACCTTGTAGGCACCCTTATTGGGACGCAGTCCACCGGGTGCAAGTACTACCAGGATCACACCAAGCGGAAGACCGATGGCATAGGCGATCAGGGTAGAGATCCCTGTCATATAAATACTGATCCATGTATTTTCAGCAAGCATGCTGATCATTGAACTATCCAACATAATTTTTCAGCTCCTCCACTTCCAGATTTCTGTCTCTCAGGTACTGGATCATCTTCTCAGCAGCTACGGCCTCGTCCGGAAGCTGAAGGATCATCTGACCATGCGCCACACCTCCGATATCCTTAGTGTCAGCAAGCAGAATATTGACAGGTGCCTTACATGCCAGCACCATATTGGCAATCACCGGTTCAAAGGACGAATTGCTCTTAAATACGATACGGATGCATCTCTTTCCGGTCATCTCCTCATATTTTCCATTTTCATCCTGGAATACCAGCTTTCTGGCTGCACTGCTCTTCGGTCTTGAGAAGACCTCCTCTACTGTGCCGGTCTCCGCCAGATTTCCGGAATCTACGATGGCAACATGTGTACAGATCTCCTGTACAACTGCCATCTCATGGGTAATGATCACAATGGTAATTCCATATTTTTCATTGATTTCCTTTAACAGGGCAAGGATCGCCTTGGTTGTTGTCGGATCCAGCGCACTGGTTGCCTCATCACAGAGCAGGATCTTCGGATTGTTGGCAAGTGCTCTTGCAATCGCCACTCTCTGCTTCTGTCCACCTGAAAGCTGTGCCGGATAAGCCTTCGCTTTCTCAGAAAGTCCAACGATCTCAAGCAGCTCCTTTGCTCTCTTAACCGCATCCTTTCTGGAAGTTCCCTTGATCTCCATGGGGAAGCAGATATTATCTATGACATTTCTCTGCATCAGCAGATTGAAATGCTGGAAGATCATCGCAATCTCGGTACGGGTCTTTCTAAGCTCCCCTTCCTTTAGCTGTGACAGATCCTTTCCTTCTATAAATACAGTTCCTGTTGTCGGGCGCTCCAGGAAATTCAGACACCTTACAAGTGTAGACTTACCGGCACCGCTCATACCGATGATACCGTAGATCTCTCCCTTATGTATGTCCAGATTGATTCCCTTCAGGGCTTCGACCTTATTATCTTTTCCAACGAAGGTTTTCGTAACATCCCTTACCTGAATGATTGCTTCCATCTGACCTTTTCCTTCTATATTATTGACTTTCCTAAGTCTCATAGTTCTGTATCATATCACAAACTGCCAAACCTTGCAAGAAAAGCTAATTCATAGTTATTCTGTATGAATTGTATAGTATCATCTGTTTCTCCATCTGTCAACACTATTTTCAAAAAATTTTAAACCCTATACAAAATTCCTCTGTTTTGTTATACTGAAAGCATGATGTTTCCGGGCATTCACTCCCCGGATCACACACTTTCTGATAGAAATAGGGAGGTATTTCCTGATTATGAGCAAAAAAGCAGTCGTTTCCCTCGGGCATGATGCCCTTGGCTATACAACCATGGCACAGTTAGATGCCGTAAAGGTCACCGCCAAAGCACTGGCTGACCTGATCGAGGCTGATTACCAGCTTACGATCACCCACAGCAACGGACCTCAGGTCAGCATGATCCACAAGGCCATGACTGAGCTGCGCCGTGTCTACATTGATTACACTCCTGCTCCCATGTGCGTCTGCAGCGCCATGAGCCAGGGCTATGTTGGCTATGATATCCAGAATTCCCTGAAGGCTGAGCTGCTTTCGCGGGGAATCAGCAAGACCGTCTCCACGATCCTGACACAGGTTACCGTGGATCCGTATGACGAAGCCTTTTATGAGCCTACCAAGCTGATCGGACGTTATATGTCTGCCGAAGATGCCGAGATGGAGGTAAAGAAGGGCAACTTTGTCAAGGAAGAGGTGGGACAGGGCTTCCGCCGTATCATCGCAGCTCCAAGGCCCATTGATATCGTAGAGATCGAAGCGATCCGTACCCTTGCTGATGCAGGTCAGATCGTGATCGCCTGTGGCGGCGGCGGTATTCCCGTGATCGAACAGAAGCATGCCTTAAAGGGTGCTTCCGCTGTCATTGAAAAGGATGCCATTGCCGGCAAGCTGGCAGGTGATCTCAGAAGTGATGAGCTGATCATTTTAACCTCTGTTCCCAATGTATACCGCAATTACCAGAAGGAAGACCAGGAGGCACTTGCTTCCCTGACTGCAGCCAAGGCTAAAGAGCTGATCGCAGAAGGTCAGTTTGAGCAAGGCACCATGCTTCCCAAGATCGAGGCTGCTATTTCTTACCTTGCAGCCAATCCTGCCGGCAGCGTCCTGATCACCTCTCTTTCTGAGGTTTCCGATGCTGTGAAGGGTAAGGCCGGTACACGCATCACTGCTTAAATACCACTGACCCTGCACCTGTATCCGTATATCGACAGATACATGCTCTTAAAAAGGGACCGTCTTTTAACAGACAGTCCCTTTTCTTATCCTTCCCTTACTCCAGGTTCAGTTTCTTTGTTACCAGATATTCTGTCACAAAATACAGCAGAACGGTTACCACCAGGCTGACAGTTCCTATTCCGAAATATGTTCCTGTCAGCAGAGGCAGTGGGTTATCTCCTTCAAATCCGATCATGATCGGAAAAAATACGGCCTGCGAAGCGATCTGAAAAACCGTCGTGATCCCAAAATAAGCACCGATAGCTCCAAGGATCCTGTGTTTTCCTACAAGCTGTCCGATGGCAATGGAAGCTGCCAGCATCATGGGCCCGTTAAAAATCCCAACGATCATGATATAAACCATACTGATGATAAAGGCTGTCAGTGAACTGCCACCCATCAGCTGCATCTGCCGGATCAGCTTATGGATCTCTTCCCATATCACTGTCATATCTACAATGCCTTCCCTGCCTGCAAACAGCATTCCCATGCCGCCAAAGATCAGTACCGCCAGAACCACAACCAGCATCGTCAGAAGGCTCCATGCAGCCATGGGAATCAGCTTCGACCAGAGCAGCTCACGCCCACTGACCGGCAGGGTATGCGTCAGATAGCCCTCATCGGTATACATGGTCTTATAAAAATGGACTGCCAGATAAATGGTGATTCCGAGACTGACTGCGATCAGTGCAAAATAAAACAGCAGCCACAGCATAATGGTCATAAATCTGCTGACATCCGCAGCCCCCTCCCTGATCCCAAGGAAGGAAAAACCGGAGATCACAGAAAGCACCAGCAGTACAACAGATAAAACACATGGGATCACAGATATCTCTTTCCACTCATGCTTCAATAACTTGCCTAACATGCAAACACCTCCCTGAAATAAGCATCCACGCTCTTGCCCTTCTCTTCCCGGATCTCCTCCACACTTGTCTGAAGCAGAAGCCTCCCTTCCTTCATAAAGATCACCTCATCCAGAATGTTCTCGATATCAGTGATCAGGTGCGTGGAGATCAGCACTGTGGCATTCTCGTTGTAATTTGTAATAATAGTACGAAGGATATAGTCTCTGGCTGCCGGATCCACACCTGCGATCGGCTCATCAAGAATATACAGACTGGCATCCCTGCTCATTACCAGAATAAGCTGTACCTTTTCTCTTGTTCCCTTGCTCAGCGCCCTGATCCTGGCATTCTCTTCGATCCGAAGTGCTGCCAGCATTTCCCTAGCCCGGTCAGTCCTGAAATCTTCATAAAAATCCTGAAAATAGGAAAGCAGCTCCCGGATGGTCGCTCCGTTCTTCAGATACGTTCTCTCCGGCAGATAGGACACCTTTGCCTTGGTAGACGGTCCGGGCTTTTCTCCATCGATCAGGATCTCTCCGCCATCCGGTACAAGCAGCCCGTTTAACAGCTTGATCAGTGTTGTCTTGCCGCTGCCGTTTGGTCCAAGCAGCCCTACGATCCTTCCTCTTGGCAGTGTCAGTGTCAAGTCATGCAGTGCTTCTTTCCTTTTGTCATATGATTTTGTCAGATTATGGATCTCTACCAGTTCACTCATGCTTCCTCTCCTCCCGTCTCCTGCTCGATCAGCGCCAGTATATCAGCCTTCTGAAAGCCAAGCTCCTTCATCTGTTTTACAAATTCAGCCGCCTGCTCTGCTGCAAGCTGCTTTCTGATCTGTTTTATCATTTCCATATCCTCCGTCACCACTCTTCCGCTGGTTCTCATCGTCACGACAAGGCCGCTTCTTTCCAGCTCAGACAATGCTTTCTGCATCGTGTTGGGATTGACTCCCGCCTGTGCTGCCAGCTCCCGTACACTCGGGATCTTCGTCCCCGGTGCATATTCACCGGATACGATCTGCCGCTGGATCCTTTCCAGTATCTGTGCGTAGATCGGCCTGTCGGAATCCAAATTCCATGCCATTTCCATCTTCCTTTCCTGTTGTTTTTCTGTCTGATCCTGCTCTGTATATGTTTATATCTATTTGTATTATCTGATTAATACAGTAATACATATTGCCATTTTTGTCAACCTGAAAAACAAAAAAATAAAAGGCCGGCAATTCCATTTGCCAGCCTGCTTTCCTTACTCCTGCAGATACCCTGCTGTCGTTAGCAGGGCTCCGATCATGATACAGAAATCACCGATATTAAACACGATACGTCGGATTCCCTTCACCGGTACATTAAAGCTTACATAATCTACCACATATTTTCTCTTCAATCGGTCATAGGTATTGGTGTAAGCACCGCCAAGAAGAAGGGTCAGCCCCCACTTCAGAAGCCCTTTTCCTGCTGTTCCGAGTGTCAGAAGAAATACTACTGTCAGAACTGCAGTCAGCACTACCGATATCAGCATCACAAGCTTCTGCTTCTTTTCACCGGCATTCAGAAAGGCTCCCCTGTTGTGGTGCTTCCTGACCAGCAGCGCACCACCGCAGATCTTTTCATTCGTCTGCTCTGTTTTTGTCTTTTCAATATGTCCCTTGATCCCTGTTTCCAGTCCAAAAATTCCAAGAATAACTGCCAGATATTTCATTCTGCTCCTCCTCATCGTTTATATCCCTGCGATCACATCAAAGGTTTTGGCGATATTCACCTGTCCATAGCCCCATTCCCTCGATGGAAACTGGATTCCGGGCGGCCGCACTGCACCCCGGATGAGATAATTTTTCACTTCCCTGCTCTCTAACCACCGTTCTCTGCCATCTACCACTGCCCACTGCAGGAACTGGGCACAGATCCCGGCAAGCAGTGCCGCTCCGAAAGCAGATCCCGTCCTGCTTCCCAGCACTGTTGAAATCTCCACCCCTGGTGTGCACAGCTCTGGCTTTATATTGCCTCTTCTGCTAAAGCCCCTTCCGGATTCCCCATAAAAGCTGTTATTGCTGTCCTGATAATAGGTGGTCGTGATCACCTCTCTTGTATTTCCAGGCTCCGTCAATGTAACGTAGGGAGATGGTCTTAAGAAATAGGTATTCCCGCCCATGAACTGCGTAATGGGAAGCCATATATGGAAATTTCCATTCTCATCATATTCTGCTCCGGTCGTTGTCACCTGGATCGTCCAGATTCCCGGTGTCGGATCCTGAAAACGGAATAGAATCAGTTCACCCCCGGAGCCCGGCTCTACCAGACTATGGTCAACCCTGATCACAGTTTTTTCATAAATAAAGGTAAACTCCCTTGTTTCCTGCACTTTAAAATCTACCGGATCTGTTATCTCGCCACCCGGTGCCCGGATCGATATGGCGTGTGTTCCCGGCATGGTTCCCCAGAGCTCTGCCACAAATCCTTTTTCCCCGGCATCTACCCGTATTTCCACATTTTCGGTAGACTGCTTCATACCTGCCGTAGCATACCCGATAAAATGATGGGCACTGTTTCCCTCATCACCGCCGCACACCACCACAGACCGGCTCCTTCTGGTTGCCACACTGTTCAGATACTCTGCAAGCAGTGACTGTCCCTCATGATTTCCCATATTGGTACCGATCCCCATGCAGATCACAAGCGGCCTTCTCATGGAAACAGCATAGCCTTCCAAATATTTCACAGCAGCGATAACATCATTTTCTTCATAGGCTGTCACACCATCCGGCACGAAAAAGGATTCTGTCAGATAACGCTTTGCCTGCTTCAGCTTCACAACCACAATATCTGCATCCGGTGCTGCCCCCTGAAACCGTAAGCCTCCGGAAAGAATACTGCCTGCTGCCACACTGGCGATCTCTGTCCCATGACCGTTTTCATCATAGCTTGGCACGATCTGCCGCGGCTTTTCGCTTTGCAGTGCAGCCTGGATCAGCTCCCTTGTATACTCTGTTCCATAAAGAAACCCCGCCGGTGGCTGTCCACTCTGGATCTCCTGATCCCAGATGCCAAGGATCCTGGTGGAACCATCAGGATTTCGGAACACTTCCTCATCATACCGTATCCCTGTATCAAGAAATCCTAGCACCACGCCCCTTCCTGTCAGGTTTAATGGTGCACCCTGCACCTGCAGGATCCCGCACTTCATCAAAGGCTCCGGATCAAAAGATACAGCAGCTCCTCTCTCCAGTCCCATAAGTCCAAAGAGCTTTGGGACATCCCTGTAGATCAGCCCACGAAGCCTCTGCGGGCTCATTTCATCCTTCTTTATATAGACCAGGCTCAGATCATTTTCAATATTTAAAAACAGACCGTCTTCAAAATAACCGGTAACACCTTCTTCTCTCGGACTATCTGTAAGAAAATCATAATAGTCCTCTGACATGATTTTTTCTCTGTCTGTCATGTAAGTCCATTCCAAAGAGACATGCCGTTTCCTGTCTGCTGCCTCTTCTTTGTTTTACTTCCTATTATATGAAAACAGTCTGTTTTTGCTCTTTATTTTTCCTGCACTTCAATTGCCTTTAGTCCGTCTGCACTGATCGCTGCCGAATTTCTGATATCAATGACCGGTCCGCCGGCTCCTTCTATATACTCTCTGGTGATCGTCACCTTGCCGATATTGTCATCCTTCGGGATCTCATACATAATATCCAGCATAAAATCCTCAATAATAGCACGCAGTGCCCTGGCACCTATATCCTTCTTCATAGCCTTTTCCGCTATCGCTTCCAGTGCACCATCATCAAAGCAAAGCTGCACCTCATCCAGCTCAAGCAGCTTTTGGTACTGCTTCAGGATCGCATTCTTAGGCTCCTTCAGGATACGTACCAGCATATCCTTATCCAGTGCCTTCAGTGTATAAATGATCGGCAGTCTTCCAAGAAATTCGGGGATCATACCGAATTTCTTCAGATCCTCGATCGTTACCTTGCTTAAGATATCGGTATCATTATCATATTTATCCTTCAGCTCTGCATTAAAGCCAATGGAGGTCTGCCTGCGCAGTCTCTGCTTGATGATCTCCTCAAGATCCGGGAACGCACCACCACAGATAAACAGGATATTACGTGTATTGATCGTTGTCAGCGGCACCATTGCATTTTTACTGTTTGCGCCAACCGGCACCTCCACCTCTGCTCCCTCCAGCAGACGGAGCATACCCTGCTGCACACTTTCTCCGCTCACGTCTCTGCTTGTTGTATTCTTTTTCTTGGCGATCTTATCAATCTCGTCAATAAAAATGATGCCACGTTCTGCCTTTTCCACATCATTATCTGCTGCCGCAAGAAGCTTGGATACCACACTTTCGATATCATCACCGATATAGCCGGCCTCTGTCAGGGATGTTGCATCGGTGATAGCAAGCGGTACATCCAGAAGCCTTGCCAGCGTCTTTACCAGATAGGTCTTGCCACAGCCTGTAGGTCCGATCATCAGCATATTTGACTTCTCGATCTCAATATCATCCATGGTTCCCGTCGCCACACGCTTATAATGATTGTAAACAGCCACGGAGATCACCTTTTTAGCATGCTCCTGTCCGATCACATAATCATCCAGCTGTGCCTTGATCCTGTGTGGCGGCGGAATGTTCCTGATATCCAGAACAGGTTCCGTCCCTTCGCTCTTTTTCTTGATCTTCTGCTTGTTGGGGATACCTCCCTCTCCCTGAAGGTCTGCAATATTCAGGAACCTGATATTGGGAAATCCCTTTTTACTCATATCCTGATTCAGGCTGTTCATAAAATTAGGATCCAGCATACCCTGATAATCAAACTGGCTCACAGTATCCATGGTCTTATGCATACAGTCATTACATACACAAATATTATTGGGAAGCTTGAACATCTTTCCCGCTTTGCTTTCCGGCCGCCTGCAGATAAAGCAGACATCCTCATAATCGCTTTCCTTCTGATCTTCTGTCAGCGTATCCTTCTGATCCTTGTCCTTTTCATCAAAATCTGCCATATATTTCTCCTGTCAGTCTGCTGTTCTCTATCACTATACGATCCTGCGGATCGTCAGCATCTCCTTATAAGTTGCATTTGTTATCTTAATACCTGTCCTCTGTGTGCTTGCATGCACAATCTGCCCATTTCCAATATAAAGTGCCACATGTCCGGCATAACAGATCACATCTCCAGGCTGTGCCTCTGAATAACTCACCTCACTGCCATAGCTTCTGAAGGAATACGATGTTCTTGGCACAGAATAGCCAAAGTCCTTATACACCCTCCAGACAAATCCGGAACAGTCTGCCCCGTCTGTCAGGCTTGTACCGCCCCATACATACGGGTTGCCAACGAACTGTGTTGCAAA